>Ga0207962_1000205_pt1 | contig 18085 bp, 20 predicted proteins | sample Knorr_S15_td_AAI_FD_185603 | JGI IMG/M metagenome (GOLD analysis project Ga0207962, IMG submission 185603) | Marine microbial communities from Southern Atlantic Ocean transect - Knorr_S15_td_AAIW_ad_750m_LV_A (SPAdes) (version 2) | ecosystem: Environmental > Aquatic > Marine > Oceanic | place... | reverse complement strand
TTTGCTGCTTTATATTGGACAGGCAAATCTGAATTATTATTTGCATTTGCTGTAATAGCTGATGATATTACCGCTGCATTTGCAACTGTAGCTTTTGTTACTTTTATTTCATTATTAGTTGATAGAACTTACACAGCAACTCAATATGCATTGCTTGCATCTATTGGAACTGCTGGAAGAACAACCCTAGCATCGTCTTCGGGAGCACTAGTTGATTGGCTAAATGGAGACTGGGGAACATTTTTTGTTATGACGACTGTTATGGTTATTCCATCTTTAATTTGTTTATGGTTTATTAGGCACAAATTAAAAATTGGTGCACAGTAATTTTTTTTGTAAAAGCTCACATTTAAATTTATATAAGGAACCTTCTTATAAATCTAAGATTAGTTCTCAAATTCTATATGGAGAAAAATTCAAAATTTTATTAAAAAAAAAAAAATTTTTTAAAATTAAAAGTTCATATGATAATTATGTGGGTTATATTAAATCATCCAACTATGTTAATAAGTTTGAGCCAACACATAAAGTAAGTGTTTTAAAATCTAGAATATTTAAATATCCAAAAAATCTAGCAAAATATAAATCTAAAAAATTTTTATCCTTTTCGAGTAAAACACAAATCATTAAAAAAAACAAAAATTTCATAATGTTTGATAAAAATAAGTGGTTAAATATCAAAGATATTAAATTAATTAATCAAAAAGAAAGAAATTTTTTAAAAGTTATAAAATTATTCTTAAAATGTAAATATAAATGGGGAGGAAAAACATTCAATGGAATTGATTGTTCGGCGCTTATTCAAATCTTCTATCAATATAATAACAAATATTTTCCAAGGGACACAAAAGATCAAATTAAGTATTCAAAAAAAAATTTAAAAAGAAAGAATTTTAAAAAAGGAGATTTAATTTTTTGGAAAGGCCATGTTGCAGTTTGTTTAAATTCAACAAAATTAGTTCATGCATATGGTCCTGAAAAAAAAGTAATTATAATGCCAATCAAAAAAACTATTGATCTAATTGAAAAAACAGCACATTTGAAAGTAAAAAAAATTACAAGGATTTAACGATTTTTATCTACCAAAATCAGGTCTATCAATATCCTGTTTAAGCTGAATTATTTGTTTTCTAACTTTTTTAGAATTTATTAATATCTTAACTAGCTGTTTGTTGTCTTTTCTCTCAATATTTTTTTTAAATAAGTTTAAATTTTTAATAAATAAATTAATTGCATTAACTATATTTTTTTTATTACTAAAAAAAATATCTCTCCACATAATCTCATTAGATGCTGCAATTCTTGAAAAATCTCTTAGTCCACCAGCACTGTACTTTATAAGATTATTTTTTTGAATTTTTTCAGAATCTTTAGCGGTTTTAATTAAATTATAAGCTATTAGATGGGGAAGATGGCTAGTTACTGAAAATATTTTGTCATGATTAGTTGGATTCATAACAATTACTTGAGAGCCTAGTTTTTTCCAAAATCTTTTTAAAATTACGAGTTGTTTTAATTTTGTATTTCCACTCTTAATTAAAATACACCATTTATTTAAAAACAAATTTTTATTACCATATTCGGGTCCACTTACTTCAGAACCAGCAATTGGATGGCTCGAGATCCAGTTTAATTTCTTTCTTAACTTTTTATTAATTAAGTTCAAAACATTGATTTTAGTAGAACCAACATCTGTAATGATGCTTTTGGTGCTCAAGTATAAATTTAACTTGGGAATAATTTTTGCATACTCGCTCATCGGAGTACATATAATAACAAAATCAATATTAGAAATATTTTTTTTTAAACTTGTTAATATACTACAAGAAATTTTTAGCTTTTTTATTTTAGAAATATTTTTTTTAGATTTTTCATATACAAATATTTTTTTTGATAATTTTCTATTTGATACTGCTCTCAAAACTGAAGAGCCAATTAAACCACATCCTATTATTAATAATTTATTAAACATCTTTAATAATTAACCTCATAGCTTTTAGAAATATTTTATTTTCTTTAGAATTGCCAATTGTTAATCTTAAACAATTTTTAATTCCATAAGATTTCATTTCTCTTAACAAGATTCCCTTATTTTCTAGTCTCTTTCTAATATATTCTGCTGAAAATCTACAATTATTAAAATTCAGTAAAAGAAAATTAGCACTAATTTTATTTGAAAAAATACCGTATTTATTCATTTCATTTTTAATTTTATTATTCCAAATTAAATTGTGTTTTATAGACTTTTTAATAAAATTTTTATCTTTTAAAGACTCAATTGCACAAAACTGAGCCAATTTATTCACATTAAATGGTGGCTTTATATTATACAAAGCATCTACTATTTTCTTATGTCCATAACCCCAGCCGATTCTTAAACCGGCTAAACCATAAATTTTAGAAAAAGTTCTTAAAATAAATACATTCTCAGTTTTCTTAAAAAGATCTAGACCTGATGAATATTCTTTAGCAATCATATATTCTTGGTATGCATCATCTATAACTAATAAAACTTTTTTATTTAATTTTCTTCTTAAATTAATCAGTTCTTTTTTATCTAAGTAAGTGCCTGTTGGATTGTTTGGGTTGGCTAAAAAAACTATTTTTGTCTTCTTATTTACTTTATTAATTATTTCATCAACAGAAACTTTAAAACTTTTTTCTCTTGAAAAAATTACTCTTGCACCAACTATTTTAGAATAAACTCTGTACATTAAAAAACTATACTGAGGAACTATTACTTCATCGCCTGGTTTTAAAAAAAGTTGACATAACATCTGGATAATTTCATCAGAACCAGAACCACAAATGATTTTATTGTATTCACAGTTAAATTTTTTCGAAATTTTATTTCTTAACTCTCTACACTTGCTATCAGGATATTTTGGAATTGTGAGATTTTTTTGCTTTAAAATTTTCTTTACTCTGGGACTTAAACCCAAAGCAGACTCATTTGCAGATAACTTTATTACTAACCTATTTTTTTTTAGGTTGGATTTACCTGGTTTATAAGTATCGATATCTATTTTTTTAAAAGTTGGTACAGCCATAAATTATTGATCTTTATAGATAAAAAAACACTTATTTACATAAAATTAATTGTCTTGTCCAAAAAAATTGACATATAAAAATGTATCTTGTAAAAGGGCGTTGCGCTGATTTATCTGAATTGCGAGCGCTTAAAAAAAACCGCTAAACAAGTTTTTTTCTCTCAATTCATGATCGGAACTAAATTATGAATGCTACAGAAAACATAAAAAAAATAATTGTAAAAAAACCACTGAAATTAGACTGTGGGAAGACCATAGATAATTATCCTCTTTCGTATGAAACGTACGGTAATTTGAATGAAAAAAGAGATAATGCAATTTTAGTTTTTCACGCTTTATCAGGCGATCAGTTTGTAACTGAAACTAATCCAATTACAAATAAAGAAGGATGGTGGTCATATGCAGTTGGTCCAGACAAAGCAATTGATACAAATAAATTTTTTGTAATATGTGCAAACGTAATTGGCGGTTGCATGGGATCATACGGGCCTAGCAGTATAGATCCAACAACTAACAAAGTATTTGGTACAAACTTTCCAGTCATTACAATTAATGACATGGTTAAAGCACAATATAATTTATTAGATTTTTTTAATATTGATAAATTATTTAGTGTAACGGGTGGGTCAATGGGAGGCATGCTAGCTTTACAATTTGTTGCAAATTATCCAGATAAAACTAAAACAGCTGTTCCAATTGCATGTACTGCTAGTCATTCAGCACAAAACATTGCTCTTAATGAGTTAGGTAGACAGGCAATAATGGCCGATCAAAATTGGAGCAAAGGAGATTATCTTAATACAACTTTTTCTCCAGATAAAGGATTGGCCGTTGCTAGAATGGCAGCACATATTACTTATCTTTCTCAAAAAGGTTTGCAAGAAAAATTTGGCAGAAAACTTCAAGAAAGGGATGACTTAAAATTTGGCTTCGATGCTGATTTTCAAATTGAAAGTTACCTTAGACATCAAGGCTCGGCATTTGTCGATCGATTTGATGCCAACAGCTATCTTTATATAACACGGGCAATGGATTATTTTGATTTAATAAAACAATATAATGGAAATCTTTCTGATGCTTTTAAAACAAGTAAAACAAAATTTTTTATAATTTCTTTTACATCAGATTGGCTTTATCCAACATCTGAAAATAAAGAAATTGTAATTGCTTTAAATGCAGCTGGTGCAGATGTAGGTTTTATAGAAATTACCAGTGATAAAGGTCACGACTCTTTTCTACTAGATGTGCCTGATTTTTTAAAATCAGTGAAAAATTTTTTAGAGGCAAATTATTAATATAGTTATGAAAAAAGAATTTCAAATAATCTCAGAATTAATTAAAAATAATACCAGAGTACTTGATGTTGGTTGTGGTGATGGAGTTTTAATGAAACATTTAAAAGATACTAAAAAAATCGATGTTAGAGGCTTAGAAATTTCAAAAAATAATGTGCAAATATGTATTTCAAAAGGTTTGTCAGTCATTGAAGGAAATGCAGAAAATGATTTACAGCAATTTCCTAATTTATCTTTTGATTATGTAATTTTAAGTCAAACACTTCAAGCGTTTTACAATCCTGAAAAAGTAATAGATGATTTGTTAAAAATTGCAAACAAAGCTATAGTTACAATTCCAAATTTTGGATTTTGGAAAGTAAGACTACATTTATTTTTTAATGGAACAATGCCGGTAACGAAACATCTGCCACATGAGTGGTATAATACTCCTAATTTACATATGTGTAGTATCAAGGATTTTTTTAATTTCTGCAAAATTAGAAAAATTAATTTGTTCGATTCATTAGCTCTACATAAAGAAAGAGTATCAAAAATAACTAATAGCAATTTGGAATTAAAAAATTTATTTTCTGAGTTAGGAATATTTTTAATAGAAAAATAAAATGAATGTAGAAATAATAAGATGTCTACAAGATAATTATTCATATTTAATTATAGACAAAAAAACAAATTCGGCCTGTGTAGTAGATCCTAGCGAGTCTAAACCAATTATTGAGTATTTAGATAAACACAAAATAAAATTAATATATATATTAAATACTCATCATCACTATGATCATATCGGAGGAAATAAAGAATTAAAGAAAAAATATAAAGCTAAAGTTGTTGGCTATGCAGAAGATAAAAATAGAATACCTGGTATTGACATATGTTTAAAAGATCAAGAGATATGGAGCAAAAATAATTTTGTTGCAAAAATTTTTCATATTCCCGGTCATACTCTAGGTCACATTTGTTTTTATTTTTTTAAGGAAAAAATTTTATTTACTGGTGATACACTTTTTTCTTTAGGGTGTGGTCGTTTATTTGAAGGAACTTACGAACAAATGCTAAGTTCTTTAAATATATTAAAAACTTTTCCTCTAGAAACGAAAGTTTATTGTGGACATGAGTACACACTTCAAAATTCTAAGTTTTGTATAAAGTACGACAGTAATAACAAACAATTAAAAGAAAAAATAATTGTAATTAAAAAAAAATTAAGTGATGGTTTGCCAACTATTCCAACAACAATTAAAGAAGAGCTTGAATGCAATATTTTTTTAAGATCTGAAGATAAATTTGTACAACGGAATCTAAATAGCGATAATTCAATTGAAACCTTTTCAAAATTGAGAGATTTAAAGGATAATTTTTAGTTTATTCAACTTGACTAAGCCAAGTCTAAGTCTATATTGCTGGAAAACAAAAAGGTGTACTCAATGTCATTTGCTGTAATACAAACTGGTGGCAAACAATATAAAGTCAAAGCTAGCGAAATATTAAAAATTGAAAAGCTAGAAAATGACAAAACAAAAAGCAAAATTGAATTTAATGAAATTCTTGCTTATGGTGATGACAAAACTATTGAAGTTGGGTCTCCGTTAGTACAAGGAGCAAAAGTTGAAGCAGAGTTATTAAAAAATGGCAAGAATAGAACTGTTTTAATTTTTAAAAAAAGAAGAAGAAAAAATTCAAGAAGAAAGAATGGACATAGACAGCAATATTCATTAATTAAAATAAACAAAATTTTTTCAAAAGATGGTGGAGTATTTGCTGAGGCTAAAAATACTGAAAAAAAAGAAATTAAAAAACAAACTAAAGAGAACAAATAAAATATAAATTATGGCAACAAAAAAAGCAGGTGGATCATCTCGTAACGGCCGTGATAGTGCTGGTCGAAGACTTGGAGTGAAAAAGTACGGTGGTCAGTATGTTAATCCTGGAAATATAATCGTTAGACAGAGAGGAACTAAGATATTTCCTGGTCAACATGTTGGTATGGGTAAAGATCACTCTATATTTTCTTTAGTTAAGGGTAAAGTAGAGTTTAAAAAAAATAAGTCTGATAGAACATTTGTTTCTGTAAAACCCAACTAATAGATACAACTTAAAAATTCAAGGAGTTGTATTATGAAATTTCTAGATCAAGTTAAAATTTTTATTATAGCAGGTAATGGTGGATCGGGTTCACCTAGTTTTAGAAGAGAAAAGTTTATTGAGTTTGGTGGACCTGATGGAGGTGATGGTGGCAAAGGAGGTTCTGTAGTTTTAAAATCAGAAAGAAATTTAAATACCCTCATAGATTATCGTTACCAACAACATTTTAAAGCAGAAAAGGGAGAAGACGGCAAAGGTAAAAATAAAACTGGAAAAAGTGGCGATAATTTATTTTTAAAGGTACCTGTTGGAACGCAAGTTTTTGAAGAAGATAATAAAACCTTAATCTATGATTTTAAAAAAGAAAATGAAGAATTCGTAGTTGCAAATGGAGGAAAAGGTGGATTTGGAAACACAAGGTTTAAATCTTCAACTAATAGAGCACCAAAAAAATTTACCAAGGGTGCTAAAGGTGAGGAATTTTGGATCTGGCTTCAATTAAAAACAATTGCTGATATAGGAATAATTGGACTACCAAATGCTGGTAAGTCAAGTTTGTTAGCAGCTATAACAAGTGCTACGCCAAAAATTGCAAATTATAAATTTACTACTTTAAGTCCAAATCTAGGAGTTGCTATTTATGATGATAAAGAGATAACTTTAGCTGATATTCCCGGTTTAATTGAAGGAGCACATACTGGTGTGGGACTTGGAATAAAATTTCTCAAACATATAGAAAGATGTAAAACTTTACTTCATATGATTGATATCACTACAGAGAATTTAGAAACTTCATATAATCAAGTTAGAAAAGAGTTAGGAAACTATAACAAAGATCTATTAACAAAAGATGAATTAGTAGTTCTCAATAAAACTGATTTGCTTGATGAAGAAGAAATAAACAAAAAAAAAGAGGATTTTTCAAAAAATAAAAAATTGGAAGTATTTACACTTTCTATATTGGATAAAAATTCAATTTCAAATATTAAATCTAAACTAATAAAATATGTATCTTGAAAATTCTAAAACAGTTGTAATAAAAATTGGCTCTTCATTATTAATTAATGAAAAAAAAATTATAAGAAAAAAATGGTTATCAGAATTTGCTAAAGATATTAAACATTTAAAAGATGAAAATAAAAATATAATTCTAGTAAGTTCTGGTGCAATAGCATTGGGTTGTAAAAAATTAAATTTAAGTAAAAAAAATTTGAAACTTGACAAAAGTCAAGCAGTTGCTTCAATCGGCCAAATTGAACTAATGAATTTATTCAATAAAATTTTTAGTAGCAAAAAGATTAATATTTCTCAAATTTTACTTACTCTAGAAGATACTGAACAAAGAAGAAGAGCTATCAATGCTAAAAGAACTTTTGATAACTTATTTAAATTAGGTTTTGTTCCTGTTGTTAATGAAAATGATAGTATTGCAACTACAGAAATAAAATATGGAGATAATGATAGATTGGCTTCAAGAGTAGCACAAATTTCAAGTGCAGACTGTTTAATCCTATTATCTGATGTTGATGGTCTTTATACAAAAAATCCAAAAATAAATAAAAATGCACAATTAATTAAAGAAATAAAAAATATCGATATAAATGTAGAAAAAATCGCAAAAAAAAGTATCGGCGAACATGGTACAGGGGGCATGAAAACAAAAATTGATGCTGCAAAAGTTTGTCAATTATCTGGATGTTCGATGGCTATTGCAAATGGAACATATCTAAGACCAATAAAAAAAATTTTAGAAAACAATGAGTGCACATGGTTTTTACCTAAAATTTCAAAATTAGATGCTAGAAAAAAATGGATAATTAGTTCAATATCTCCTAAAGGTGAACTTGTGATTGATGATGGAGCTATTAACGCTTTAAAAAAAGGAAATAGTCTATTAGCTGCCGGAATAAAAAAAGTTAACGGTAAGTTTAACAAGGGAGACCATATAAAAATTTTAGATAAAAACATGAAAGAATATGCTAGAGGTCTTAGTTCATTCACATCTGATGAAATTTCAAAAATTCAAGGTCAACATTCAAATAAAATAAATGAACTTTTAGGATATGTTTCTAAATCTGAAGTAATTCATAAAGATGATATGGTGGAAGTTTAAATGATAAATTACTTAAATTCTCTTGGAAAAAAGTCTCAAGTTGCTTTTAAAAATATGATTGACAATAAAACAAAAAACAAAGTTTTAGATAAATTTGTTTTTTTAATTGAGAAAGAAAAAAAATTAATCACAAAAGAAAATAATAAAGATATTAATTTAGCAATTAAAAAAAAATTAAAAGAAAATTTAATAGATAGATTATTATTAAATTCAGTGAAGCTTAATGGAATACAATCAGCAATAAAAAATATTTCAAAACTTAAAGATCCAATTGATGTTACTCTGCATAAATGGAGAAGACCAAATGGACTTATAATTAAAAAAATTTCTATACCTATAGGTGTTATAGGTATAATTTTTGAAAGCAGACCAAACGTAACTTCTGATGTTTCAAGTTTATGTTTTAAATCTGGAAATGCTGTAATTTTAAGAGGTGGTTCTGAAGCTTTCAATACAAATAAAATTTTAGCTAATTTATTTAGAACAGCACTTAAAGAAAATAAAGTGGATCCAAACTACGTACAATTTATCAATAAAAGGGATAGAAAAATTGTGGATTTTATGCTCTCAAAGATGGGAAAATATATTGATGTAATTATTCCAAGAGGTGGAAAAACATTGGTCAAAAAAGTTCAAGAGTTTTCTTCAGTTCCAATAATTGGTCATTTAGAAGGAATTTGTCATACTTATATCGATAAAGATGCAGATTTGAATATGGCAAAAAAAGTAGTTCATAATGCAAAACTAAGAAACACTAGTATTTGTGGTGCAACAGAAACCGTATTGATGCACAAAAAAATAGTTAAAAAATTTTGCAATCCAATATTAAATAATTTAGAAAAAAATAATTGTAAAATTTATGCCGACAAAACTATTAGGCGTCATTACAAAGGAAAATCAAATCTTGCTAAAGAAAAAGATTGGTCAACTGAATATTTATCAGCAAAAATTTCTGTTAAAAGCGTTAGTAATTTGGATCAGGCAATAAGCCATGTGAATAAATATGGTACTATGCATACTGATTGTATAATCACCAAAAACAAAAAAAATGCTGGAATATTTTTAAAAAAAATCAATAGTTCAATTGCCATACACAATGCTTCAACACAATTTGCTGATGGTGGAGAATTTGGATTTGGTGGCGAGGTAGGAATTTCGACAAACAAGTTACCTCCAAGAGGTCCTGTTGGTTTAAATCAATTGATTTCTTACAAATATGAAGTTTTAGGAAAAGGTCAAATTAGAAAATAAATTGAAAAATTTAAAAAAAAATAAAATTGGTATTCTTGGTGGTACTTTTGATCCAGCACATAAGGGACATATTAAAATATCTTTAGAAGCTAAAAAAAAATTTGATTTAAATAAAGTAATTTGGGCAATCACAAAAAAAAATCCTTTTAAAGAAAAAAGTAATATGAGCTTAAAACAAAGAATAAAATTTGCAAAAAAATTAAATAAAAAAAATAATTTTATTAAAATTTATTTTATTGAAAATAAATTAAAATCAAACAGAACCGTAGATTTAATAAGTTACCTTAGGAAAAAAAATAAAAATACAGAATATTATTTTATTATGGGTGCAGACAATCTAGTTAACTTTCATAAGTGGCACAAATGGAAAAAAATAGCTTCTATATGTCAAATATTAGTTTTTGATAGGAGTCGCTACAAAGCAAAATCGCTAAAATCTATTGCTTATAAAAAATTTAATAAAAAAAGTTTAGAATTTATTAACTTTAAGAAGGTAAATATTTCTTCTTCTCAATTAAGAAAAATTTGATAAACTTAAACTAATTAATGGATAAAATTTTGAATCTAAAAAAAATTATTCTAAACACATTAGATTCGAACAAAGCTCTAGATGTTATATCTATTGATCTTGCAAATAAGTCCTCGATGGCTGATTATATGATCATTGCAAGCGGCACATCTTCGCGACATATTCAAGCTCTTTCTGAACAAGTTTTGGAACAGTTTAAAAATAATGGTATCATAAACTGTAAAATAGAAGGTAAAGATAGCAATGACTGGAAGCTAATCGATGGAATAGATTTGATTGTTCACATTTTTAATCCAGAAAAAAGAAAATTTTATGAATTAGAAAAAATGTGGTCTGAACTAATACCAAATGAAAAGGTAATAATATGAAAAATAATTTTAATTTATTTTTTATAATTTTTTTATCCCTTTTTTTTTCTAATTTAAGTTTTTCTGCAAACGAAGAAAGTATTTACGATAAAGTAGATTTGTTTAGTGAAGTTTTAGATAAAGTAAATAATGAATATGTTGAAGAAATAGATCATAGTGAAGCTATGGATGCTGCTATCAATGGTGTTCTCCAATCTTTAGATCCTTATTCAGCTTATATGTCCCCAGAAATTTTTAAAGAAATGCTAACTGAAACTAGTGGAGAATTTGGCGGTCTAGGTATCGAAGTTGGTATGGAATTTGGAGTAGTGAAAGTAATTTCTCCTATCGACAATACTCCTGCTGAAGAAGCAGGTGTTAAAGCTGGAGATTACATTGTCAAAATTAATGATATTCAAGTGCAAGGTAAAACTTTAACTGAAGCGGTTGAATTAATGAGAGGACCTGTAGGATCTACAATCAAAATCACCGTAAGGAGACGAGGTGTAAAAAAGGCAATAATATTTAATATTACTAGAGAAATAATTAAAATTGAGTCAGTTAAATCAAAAATTATTAAAGATACAGTGGGTTATATAAGATTAACTTCATTTAATGAAAATAGCGCAGATCAAATTAAAGAAAAAATTAAAGAACTGAGACAAAATAAAAAAATTGAAAAATATATTTTAGACTTAAGAAATAATCCTGGTGGACTTTTATCTCAAGCAATTAAAATATCTGATTTTTTCTTAAATAATGGAGAAATTGTATCTACCAAAAGTAGAAAAAAAAAAGAAAATAGAAAATGGTTTGCGCGCAAAGGTGATATAATTGATGGCGAAACCTTAATAGTTTTAATTAATTATGGTTCAGCTTCTGCCGCAGAAATAGTTGCAGGAGCGTTGAAGGACCATAAAAGAGCAATTTTAATTGGTGAAAATTCATTTGGCAAAGGTTCTGTTCAATCAGTTATTCCCCTAAATAACAAAGGAGCAATCAGATTAACTATTTCAAAATATTATTTGCCTTCTGGTAAATCAATTTCTGAAGTTGGTATTACTCCAGATATTGAAATAGCTGAAAGTTCAGAAGATTTTAGAATGAATACTAAGACAGATAATCAGTTAGATTTTGCTATTAAACTTCTTAATGGATAAAAAATATGAAAAACTTCCATTAAGAAATGGAGTAGGAATAGTTTTATTAAATAGTGAAAATAAAGTTTTTGTTGCAAAACGAATAGACAATCCAAAAAATTTTTGGCAGATGCCACAAGGTGGTGTTAATAAAAATGAAGATTTTTATACTGCCGCCTTAAGAGAATTAAAAGAAGAAACAAGCATTGTTAGTGTAAAACTAATTAAAGAAATTCAAGATAAATTCACATATGTTTTGCCTGATCACTTAATCGGTATTATTTGGAAGGGTAAATTTAAAGGTCAAAAACAAAAATGGTTTATTATGAGATTTATTGGGGATGAATCGGAAATTAATATAAAAACTAAGCATCCTGAATTTTTGGATTGGAAATGGATAAATTTGGAAGATCTTACACAAATAGCAGTAAATTTTAAACTTGAAGTATATAAACAAATTAAATCTGAAGTAAAAAAAATATTTGTTTAATTGAGAGTTAACGATTTTAAAACTTCAATTTTATGATTAACTAAGTATTTTGCTTCATCAGAAATTTCTTGATTTTGAGATTCTTTTTCGGCTTCAGCCAAAATATCTCTAACTTTATTTTTATCTATTTTTTTAATATCAAAAATATTACTTGTTAGTATTGATAAACAATTATTTTTAAATTCTATTATACCATCTTCAACATAATAAGTTTCATCACCAGAGTTCGTGTCAATAACCTTTACTAAACCTGGTTTTAAAAAAGATATTATAGATATATGATCTTTTAAAATTCCCATATCTCCTTCAAAAGCAGGAACGACTACTTCTACTACATCTTCTTTTGATAAAAAATATTTTTCAGGATTTATTATTTCAACTTTAAAAACATTGCTCATTATGCTGCAGCTTCTTTTGCCATTTTTTCAGCTTTTTCAACTACTTCTTCTATTGTGCCTACCATATAAAAAGCTGCTTCTGGAAGATGATCATATTCACCCTTACAAATCGCATCAAATCCTTTGATGGTTGACTCTAAATCTACAAGTTTTCCTGGTGAACCAGTAAAGACTTCAGCTACAAAAAATGGTTGAGATAAAAATCTTTGAATTTTTCTAGCTCTAGTTACTGTTAATTTATCTTCTTCGGATAATTCATCCATACCTAAAATTGCAATTATATCTTGAAGAGATTTATATGTTTGTAAGATTTTTTGAACTTCTCTAGCAACCCTATAATGTTCATCACCTACTATTCTTGGATCTAATATTCTTGAAGTGGAATCTAATGGATCTACAGCTGGATAAATTCCAAGTTCTGCAATTTGCCTTGACAAAACTGTTGTTGCATCTAAGTGAGCAAACGATGTTGCCGGCGCTGGATCTGTTAAATCATCAGCAGGCACATAAATTGCCTGAACTGAAGTAATTGATCCTTTGTGAGTTGTAGTAATTCTTTCTTGTAGGTTACCCATATCGGTTGCAAGAGTTGGTTGATAACCAACTGCTGAAGGAATTCGACCTAAAAGAGCTGATACCTCTGATCCAGCTTGAGTAAATCTAAAAATATTATCAATAAAAAATAATACATCCTGACCTTCTTGGTCTCTAAAATATTCAGCTACTGTTAAACCTGTTAAACCTACTCTTGATCTTGCCCCTGGAGGTTCATTCATTTGACCATAAACCAATGCAGCTTTAGATCCTTTTCCATCTGGTTTAATAACTCCAGAATCGATCATTTCATGGTAAAGATCATTGCCTTCCCTAGTTCTTTCACCAACGCCTGCAAAAACTGAAAAACCTCCGTGTGCTTTTGCAATATTATTAATTAATTCCATAATGATAACTGTTTTACCAACTCCAGCACCTCCAAATAATCCAATTTTTCCTCCTTTGGCATATGGTGCTAATAAATCTACTACTTTAATTCCTGTGACTAAAATTTCTGTTTCCGTTGATTGTTCTGTAAAAGGTGGTGCTGGTCTATGAATTGACCATCTATCTTTTGTTTTTACTGGACCTTTTTGATCAATTGGTTCACCTATTACATTTATAATTCTTCCTAATGTTTCAGGTCCTACAGGAACTTTTATTGGGTTTCCAGTATCTATTACTTCATCACCTCTTTTAAGACCTTCTGTTCCATCCATAGCAATTGTTCTCACGCTTGATTCACCAAGATGCTGAGCAACCTCTAACACTAATCTGTTATCTCTTATTTTACATTCTAATGCAGTTAATATTTCTGGTAAGTTGCCTTCAAATTTTACATCTACAACAGCTCCAATAACTTGTGTTACATGTCCTTTATTGCTCATAATTTATAAACTTTCAGCTCCTGATATTATTTCAATTAATTCTTTTGTAATAGCTGCTTGTCTACTTCTATTATAATGAATAGTTAATTTGTCGACTAATTCGCCAGCATTTCGAGTTGCATTATCCATAGCAGTCATTCTAGAACCTTGTTCACTAGCAGAATTTTCTAACATTGCTTTAAATATTTGTGTTGAAATATTTTTTGGCAATAAATTTGACAAAATTTCATCTTCCTCAGGTTCAAACTCATAGTTATCTTCTAAAGAATTTTCTTTAACTTCAGTAGATTTTAAAGGAATTAATTGTTGATCTTGAGGAATTTGTGTTATCACATTTTTAAATTGATTATAAAAAATTGTACAAACATCAAATTCATTTTTTCTAAATAATTCAATAATTTTTTTTCCAACAATTTCAGCATCTAGATAATTTGCAATTTTTGAATCTTTAAAAGAAATTTTATCAATTATTTGATTACCATAAATTCTTTTCAATTGATCGTAACCTTTGGATCCTACAGTAATAATTTTTAGATTTTTTCCTTCTGCTATTATTTTATCAAAGAAAGATCTTGCCTTTTTTACTATGTTTGAATTAAACCCTCCGCATAAACCTCTATCAGCGGTTAATACAGCACATAAATGAACTTTATCGGTACCTGTGCCCGCTAATAGCTTGGGTGCATTTTCCTTGTCTGTTATGTTGTTTGATAAATTTAATATTATGTTGTTCATTTTTTCTGAATAAGGTCTTCCTCTTTCTGCATTCTCTTGGGCTTTTCTTAATTTTGCAGCTGCTACCATTTTCATAGCCTTTGTAATTTTTTGCGTTGATTTAATACTTTTAATTCTTTTTCTAAGATCATCTAAACTTGGCATATATTAAGATTTAAAAAAATTTTTTAATTCTCCAATTATTTTTGCAAGTAATTTTTCAGTTTCTTCTTCTAGTTTTCCAGTTTTTTTAATTGTATTTAAAATTTCAGGATTCTCAGAATTACACTTAGCTAAAATTTTATTTTCAAATTCACTTATATCTTTTAATTCAATATCGTCTAAATAACCCTTAACACCACAAAATACGCTAACTACTTGTTCGGCTACAGACATTGGTGAATATTGCTTTTGTTTTAATAATTCGGTTAATTTTGAACCTCTATTCAATAATTTTTGAGTAGAAGCATCCAAATCTGAACCAAACTGTGCAAAAGCTGCCATTTCTCGGTATTGAGCAAGCTCTAATTTTATTGATCCTGCAACTTTCTTCATTGCTTTTGTTTGTGCTGCTGAACCAACTCTTGAAACAGATAAACCAACATTCACAGCTGGTCTAATTCCTTGGTTAAATAACTCTGTTTCAAGAAAAATTTGACCATCAGTAATTGAAATAACATTTGTTGGAATATAAGCTGACACATCTCCAGCCTGAGTTTCAATAATTGGTAAAGCTGTTAAAGATCCACCACCATTTTCATCATTTAATTTTGCAGCTCTCTCTAACAATCTGCTATGTAAATAAAAAACATCTCCAGGATAAGCTTCTCGTCCTGGTGGTCTTCTTAATAAAAGTGACATTTGTCTATAAGCTACAGCCTGTTTAGATAAATCATCATAAATAATTAAAGCATGCATGCCATTATCTCTAAAATATTCACCAATTGTACATCCAGTATATGGAGCAAGAAATTGTAATGGCGCAGGGTCTGAAGCTGTTGCGGCAACAATAGTTGTATATTCCATAGCCCCAGCATCTTCTAAAGTTTTTACAATTTGAGCAACCGTAGATCTTTTTTGACCGATAGCTACATATATACAATACAATTTTTGTTTCTCATCTCCTGACTGATTAATTTCTTTTTGATTAATAATTGTGTCAATAGCAACTGCAGTTTTTCCAGTTTGTCTATCTCCAATAATTAATTCACGTTGACCTCTTCCAATTGGAATCAAACTATCAATTGCTTTCAATCCAGTCTGCACTGGTTCTGATACTGATCTTCTTGGAATAATACCGGGCGCCTTAACTTCAACTCTGTTTCTTTTTAATCCTTTATCTAATACACCTTTTCCATCTATTGGATTTCCTAACCCATCAACAACTCTCCCTAATAATTCTTTGCCAACAGGTACATCAACAATTGAACCTGTTCTTTTAACAGTATCGCCTTCTTTAATAGCTCTATCGTCACCAAAAATTACAACACCAACATTATCTTTTTCTAAATTTAAAGCCATTCCTTTTGAGCCATCAGAAAATTCAACCATTTCTCCCGCTTGAACATTATCTAGTCCATAAATTCTAGCTATTCCATCTCCAACAGACAAAACTTGTCCTACTTCTGAAACTTCTGCTTTATCTCCAAATTTTTTTATTTGTTCTTTTAATATTTTTGTAACTTCCGAAGGATTTATGTCCATTTATGCCTCGATCATTTTATTTTCGATTTGATGTAATTTATTTTTGATGGATGTATCTATCATAACACTTCCTACTTGAATGATCAATCCACCAATTAAACTCGGATCGTGTTTATAATTTAATTTAACATTTGAACCAAAGTTTTGGGTAAGCTCGTTTTTAATTTTATCTATTTCACTATCGTTAAGTTCTTTAGCTGCAATTAACTTTGCAACAACTTCTCCACGTTTTTTTGAACAAATTAATGTAAAATCTCTTAAGATTTTATCTAAATAAAATAGTCTTCTTTTTAAAATTAAAAAGCATAAAAATTTTTTTAACAAATTATTAAACTCAAATTTTTCAGAAATTATACTTATAATATTCAATTGATCTTCTTGTTTATTTGTAGGATCCTTAATTAATAAATTGAAATCATTACTCTCCGATATTAATTTTATTAATGCTACAACCTGATCCTCAATTTTATTCAAGGATTTACTTTCGTTAGCTAGTTCATATAGGACTTGAGAATAGCTATTAACAGCTGATACTGAAAAATTGTTTTTGTCGCTCAATTTTCTATCCTTGTTAAATTTTGAAGATTTATAAAAATTTTTCGTTAATTAACATATGAATATAATCTCTTCAAGCGACACATTTGTCAATAACCGTGATTTTACTTAATTAATTAAAGCTTATTGGATCAACATCAACTGTCAGTTTTATTCCTGATGAAAATTGGAAATCTTTTAAAGCTTTTCGAAGTGTTTTTTGAACCATAGGCATTCTTTTCGATCTGATTAAAAGTCTGACTCTATAATTTTTCTTGATTTTATAAATAAGTGCATTAACTGGACCTAAAATTTTAGCTTGTATATTTTTCTGAAGATGAATTTTTAAATTATAGGCTTCCTTTTCCAATTTTTTTTCATTTTTTCCTTTTAATATTAAACATATAAATCTTTCATAAGGAGGAAGTTTGTTTCTTTTTCTAAGTTCTAATTCCTTTTCAAGAAATATAAATGGATCAGTATTTGTAATATTAGAAATATTGTTATCTTTTAAATTGTAAGTTTGAAAATAAACTGTGGCAGGTTTTCCTGCTCGTCCTGCTCTTCCAGAAAGTTGATGATATAATTGCAAATTTTTTTCAGCTGCCCTTAAATCATGTCCCTGTAAAGTTAAATCTGAGTCGATAACTACTATGCAGTTTAGATTTGGAAAATGAAATCCTTTTGAGATTAATTGCGTACCAATCAATATCTTAATTTCATTATTTATTATTTTTTCTAAAAGTTCTAAAGATGATTTTTTGTTCATTGTATCACTGGAAAAAATAAGTGATTTAAATTGAGGAAATATTTTTTTTACTTCTTCCGAAATTCTTTCTACCCCCGGACCACTAAATACAAATTCACATTTTCCACTTTTATCACATTTTCTATCTAATGCTTCTTTATGTCCACAATAATGACATAAAAGATTTTTTTTTTGTTTATGATAAACTAGATTAATAGAACAATTTGGGCATGAAAAAACTTTCAAACAATTTTTACAAAGTACATACGG
>Ga0207962_1000196_pt1 | contig 18387 bp, 15 predicted proteins | sample Knorr_S15_td_AAI_FD_185603 | JGI IMG/M metagenome (GOLD analysis project Ga0207962, IMG submission 185603) | Marine microbial communities from Southern Atlantic Ocean transect - Knorr_S15_td_AAIW_ad_750m_LV_A (SPAdes) (version 2) | ecosystem: Environmental > Aquatic > Marine > Oceanic | place... | reverse complement strand
GCGACCTCCGGCGAGGCCTTCATCCGGGGGCGGGTCGGGGAGCGGTTCTGCGTTCGGAACTCTGGTGCTGTGGCAGTGGTGGAAGGAATCGGAGACCATGGCTGCGAGTACATGACGGGTGGGCGAGCCGTGATCCTGGGTCCCACCGGTAGGAACTTTGCGGCCGGCATGTCCGGTGGGGTCGCCTTCGTCTTTGATCCGGAGGGCTCGTTCTCTGACCGAGTCAACCCAGAGATGGTTTTGGTCGAGGAGCCGGATGTCGAGGATTGTCGCTGGCTGCAGAACCTCCTGGTCCGACACCACGTCGAAACAGGCTCGACAGTGGCCGAGCGTCTGCTGGCCTCCTGGGACCACCAAATCGACCGCTTCGTAAAGGTGATGCCCACCGACTACAAGCGAGTCCTAGAGGCGGCCGCCGCCGCCCGCGAGACCGGCCGAGACGAGGTGGAGGCAATCATGGCCTCCACGCGCGGCTAGGAGCGATCATGGGCGACGCCCGAGGCTTCCTCAAACACGACCGGCAGCTCCCGGACCGTCGATCGGTACCGGTCCGGCTCCGGGATTGGAAAGAGGTCTACGAGCCTTTCGGCGAGGACAGTCTCCGGGCGCAGGCCAGCCGGTGTATGGACTGTGGCATCCCGTTCTGCAATGACGGCTGTCCCCTGGGCAACCTCATCCCGGATTGGAACGATCTGATCTATCGAGGTCACTGGCGGGACGCCATTGAGCGACTGCACGCCACCAATAACTTTCCTGAGTTCACCGGGAGGCTCTGTCCGGCCCCCTGCGAGGGATCCTGCGTGCTGGGGATCAACGAACCTCCGGTCACCATCAAGCAAATCGAGGTCAGCATCGTCGATCGGGCATGGGAGGAGGGGTGGATTGTCCCACTAGTCCCGGCCGAAAACACTGGCCGACGGGTGGCCGTGGTGGGCTCGGGACCCGCCGGGTTGGCTGCTGCCCAGCAGCTCACCAGGGCGGGGCACAGCGTGGTGGTGTTCGAGCGGGCCGACCGGATCGGCGGTCTAATGCGGTATGGGATTCCCGAGTTCAAGATGGAAAAACGCCACCTGGACCGGCGCTTGGCCCAGATGGAGGCCGAAGGCACAGAGTTCCGGACTAACACCACCGTCGGCGTGGACCTACCCGTCGACCAACTCCGGGCCGACTTCGACGCCGTGGTGCTGGCCTGCGGAGCCACCCAGTGGCGCGACCTCCCGATTCCCGGACGAGAATTGGACGGAATCCTCCAGGCCATGGAGTACCTCCCTGATTCCAACCGCGTCCAGGAGGGCGATCTAGATGCCGCTCCGGTGGATGCCGCGGGCATGGACGTGGTCATCATCGGAGGAGGCGACACCGGAGCCGACTGTCTGGGCACCGCCCTACGCCAGGGAGCTCGGGTGGTCCACCAGTTCGAGATCATGCCTAGACCCCCCGACGAGCGGCCCGACGCCAACCCGTGGCCAACTTGGCCGATGGTCTACCGGGTGTCGTCGGCTCACGAGGAGGGCGGCGAACGCGAGTACGCCATCAACACTTCAGAATTCGTTGGCCGGGACGGTCGGGTCAGCGCTCTGCGCACCCACCGGGTAGAGCAGGTGTTCACCGAGGGCCGAATGTCGTTCGAGCCGATCGAGGGCACCGAGCAGGAGTTCGCCGCAGACCTGGTCCTCCTAGCCATGGGCTTCACCGGACCGGAGCGCAACGAGCTCATCGACGGCCTCAACATCGACCTGGACGCCCGGGGGAACGTCACCCGGGATGGGGAGTACCAAACCTCGGTGGACGGGGTGTACGTCTGCGGTGATATGGGGCGAGGACAGTCGCTGATCGTATGGGCCATCGCTGAGGGCCGGTCGTGTGCGGCGGCGGTGGACCGAAAGCTCTCTGGAAGCACCCACCTGCCAGCACCTATCGCACCCACCGCCGTCCCTCTTCGCTGAGGGCGCGGTGGGATCACAAGCCCACCTGGTCGCCATCCGTTGCGGTCGCTGAGAAGTATGCGGTCAGACCGTGGTCCGTTTTCTCGGCCAGCCCCAACCCACTTGGTGAGTGAGTAGGTTCCGGGATGTGTCGAGGCTTAAGAAAACAGCGTTATCGGCGGCCGGAGCAGTAGTTCGCCGGACGGCGACCGTAGCCAGCCGAGTCGCCGCGGTGGGTCCCAACGACCGCCCGGCTCGAAACTTCGGCCGGTTCGGCGACGGCACCCATCTCGGATGGCCGACCGGCTCGGTATTCGGCGAACAGTGGATCTGGATCGGCTGCGACACCCTGATCGCCCCTCACGTAACCCTGTCAGCCGGGATGGCTACGGCTGTGGAGATGGACACCGAGTCGGTAGTTCGTATCGGTGATCGTTGTCTCATCGGACGGGGTACGGCGATCGTCGGGCACCGGGCTGTCGATATCGGTGATGACGTGTACACCGGCATGAACGTCTACATCACCGACCAGAACCACGGATACGAAAATCTTGACCTCCCAATCGGGGTGCAAGCCCCCACAGAAGAGCCGGTGACCATCGGATCGGGAAGCTGGATCGGATCCGGCGCAGTGATTCTCCCCGGGGCGAGAATCGGCATCCACGTCGTCGTAGGAGCGAACTCAGTGGTCCGTGGCGAGATCCCCGACTATTCGGTGGTGGTCGGCGTACCCGGCCGGGTGGTCCGCCGCCACGACGGCACCGGTTGGCGACGCACGGGAAGCGGGAAGCAGCCTGAACTGGTCTGGCCAAACCAGCTCGGAAATAGCAGGAGCTAAAACGCTGTGGAAAGCACGCCACTCCGCACCTAGAACGGTTGGGCGTCGAGGAACTCCAACGCTGCGTCTATGAAGCCAAAGTCCTTTGGCGTGGCGAAGTGGTCCACGCCCGGCAAGACGACCAACTCGGCATCCGGTAGGCCCTCCACCAGCGGGTCGGCAGGACCGGCGAAGTCCCGTTCCCCGATTACCACCCGGACCGGGAGCGACACGCCGGCGAGAACCTCCGGGGTGAAGGACCGTCGGTCGGGCCGTTGCAGGAACGCCGCCAGTGCCTCGCGGTCAGCTCCCGCGACATCGGGAAGATCGGCGAAATAGCGCATCTCGGGGTCTGTGGCCGTCCCGGTCTGAACCGCCTCGACTACCGCCCGCCCCCTCTCCACATCTCGCTCGAAGAGGTTGCGCCCCACGCCGGCCAACACGATTCGATGAAATCGGTGGGCGTGGTGGGCCGCCAACCACAGGACGGCCATCGCTCCTGCCGAAAAGCCGATGGCGTCGACCGGATCATGTCCCAGTTCGCCCAGGATGCGGTCCTCCAGGTCCCGGTAGGCCTCTGGGTCGACGGGCTTATCGGCCGTTCCGTGGCCCAGGAGATCCACACCGACCACTGTTCGACCGGCGTCTCCGAGCAGATCGACCCAGCCGTTATTCCGCCATGTGGCCTCGAAGGAGGTTCCGAACCCGTGGACGAGCAGAACATCGGGACCGGGCATCCGACGAACCTACCTGTCACCTAATCGGGGCTCCCCTCTGGGGCTTCCCTGACCGGTGGATTGGACGTCGGTACCCTGATCCGGTGACTCCGCAGCGCCTGCTGGTGATGGTCGGGATACCCCTCGGCCTCCTGATCGCCCTCCTGGCACCAGCCTGGACGGCCTATGACGAGTTCACACACTTCGCCCGCGTGGTCGACATCGCCCAGGGAAACCTGGAACCCACCCGCTCGACCGAGGGCATCGGCTCTCGTATCCCCACCGCCCACCGGGAGGCCACCGGCCAGATCATCCTGGACCACCAGGAAGGCCGACCCCCGTGGTCCCCGACGTCGATCCGCGCCTTGCTCGACCATAGACCGGACGGTCGGACTACCTTCATCGACACCCGACCCACCACGGCCTCCACCCCGGTGGCCTACCTGCCTGCTGCCGCCGGGGCCTGGCTGCCGGTGGCCCTCGACGCTCCAGGGCTGGTGGTCCTATGGGCCAGCCGCCTGGCCTCCCTGGCCGCCTACCTGGCCATCGCCGTGGTGGCTGTCCGGAGGGCTTCGGCGTTCCGCTGGTCCTTGACCGCCTCGGCTCTCGTACCCCTAAACCTGGCTCTGGCCTCCTCGGTCTCTCCGGACGGGTTGACAATCGCCGCCGTGCTCCTCGCTGTCTCACTGTGGACACGGGTGGAGGCGGGCGACGAGGTCGGGATGTCAGCTCTGGTCGGAGCATCCCTCCTCCTGGCCCTGGCCAAGCCCCCTTACTTCCTGGCCCTAGCGCTCTTCCCGGCATCGGCTCTGCTTGAACGGAGCACGGCTAGGACGCGGGCCGCTCTGGTGGCAGGAGGCGGCCTCCTAGTGGGCCTGGCCACCACGGCGACCAATTCGTCAGAGAACTACCAAGCCGTCACGACGACCATGATCCAGGAAATCGACTACCAGCCCGGGGTGCAGTGGGACCGACTCCTAGGGGACCTCCCCGGCTTCCTCTGGACCACGGTCGACACCTGGCTGACCGAATACCGGTTCTATGTACAGGGATGGTTCCGCCAGCTCGGCTTCTGGGAGGCCGACCTCCCGCGGGTCGTTCCGTGGGCCCTACTCGTCGTGGCCGCCCTGGCCGTCCTCCGGCTCGACGGCGGAGACCTAGTGCGCCTCCGGGGAGTACGGCGGGTCCTGATGATCCTGGGCGTAGGGGGCTTCCTGGTGGCTTTGTACGCCGCCAGCTACATCTATTTCACGGACCGGATGGACTATGCACACATCGGTCTCCAGATGGCCCGTTATGCCGCGCCGTTGGCGCCGTTGGCCATCGTGGGCTGGCTGCCCCGTTCGAGCCGGGTGCTCTCTTCTCGCCTGTCCGAACGGGCCGCTACGTCGATCATCGCTGGGGTGCCGGTAATCGCCGTAGGAGCGTCTGCGCTGACATGGCTGTGGACCGGCGCAAACACACCGCTGGGCTGAGGTCGACTCAGCGCCGGACCCGATACTCCAGCAGCGCCTCGACGGCAGCGCCTGCCAGACAGAGGATCGCCAGCACGCCGACGACGTGGTACTGGTCGAAAAAGAGTGGCCACACGAAGTCACGTGGATGCCGGAACCGAATCTGCTCGATAGCGATAAGGCCGGCAGCGACGGACATAGCCGCCACGGCCAGGGCCGGAGTCAGGCGATGCGGTAGGTGCCCCCCGAGCCCTAGTGCTGTCACGACCCCGATGACAGCCCCTGAGACTGGCCACGCCGGGAGGTTCAGGACGGCGAATACTCCTACAGCCAGCCCGATAGCCAGTGCCGGACCACGGCCCAGGAGGCGTCGACGACGGATCGGGTCCACGAATGCTGGACTCTCTATGTCGGGTGGACCCGTATCCATCCGCCCTCGGACTGCTATGGCCAGGCAGATGAGCGCAGTGGCCAGCGACAGGTAGAGCGCCACCCACACGGTGCGTTGGGGCATCCAGCGAAGGCGGTAGGTGGCAGTCTCTCGGCCCGGGTTGATCAACCAGCCGTTGGCATAGCCCTCCACGAGGGTCGGCGGTCCGTGGTCCATGCCCTCCTCGTCTCGGAGGCTCCAACCGTCGTTCAGGCTCTGTCCGAACACGAGCCAGACCGGCGTGTCGCTTCGGGCCACCTCAACAATGAGGTCGGTCCTGGAGGTGTGGATAGTCGTGATGGTCGGCAGGAGGCTCGGGACAGTGTCGGCGGAGGGGGCGGACGTAAGGATGAGGCGGTCAATGTCAATCCCGGTTTCGACACCGGCGGTACCGGCCACGCGGTGCTCGCCGTCTACTAGCCGGAGGGCCGGTCCACAGGGGACGATCTCTAGGGGATGACGGGCAAGGGCATCAGTTATAGAACCTGAGATCCGGATATTCACCGGAAGGCCGTCAACTTCTAGGAGATCGTCGCGGCAGCCCGAGTCGTACCACGGGCGTACCGGTGGGGTGCTCGGACCGTCGTGGACCTCGACTATTGCGACCGGCAGGATGTCTGGCAGGCCGGAGTACCAATTCATTGTCCGCCTCTCAGCCGCGTCGAGGATCTCGATAGTGAGGGTGCGGCTGGTGAACGCAGGAACTGGTAGGTCCACGGTGATGACCCCACTGGCAGGATTCCGCAGTGTGCCGGGCAGCTCTACCGTGCCGACCGGACCGTCGTCGCCGCTGATCAGGAGTTTGGTGGGCGCCGAGTGCAGCCTGTCAGCCCGGTAGGTCAGGGAGAGGTCGGCAAACCGTTGGGCTTCAGCGTGGGTGACCGTCAGGGACTGACCTGCCTGGTTGCCGATCGGCGCCTGCCATGCGGTGGCCGGATCGCCGTCGAACGCCGAACGTGCCCGGGATCGGAGGTCACCGGCCAGGCTGCCCGTCGAACGGGCGAAGGGACCCGACGGATGGTCCATGAGGTCGTCAGCGGCATCGGTCGAGAGGCGCGCATCGCCACGCAGCAGGAAAGTTCGATCCCACGGGATTGCCACCGTCCGGTCCATGGCCCTTTCGGGCTGTTCTCGGATCGGATCCAGCGGATTCGACCACTGGCGGGTCAGGAGCACCACAACCTCGGATCCGGCATCGGCTCCCACCACATCGGTCAAGTCCGTGGGCAGCACGATCGTCTCGTCTGCTATGACGCCATCCACCACCACCTCGGCAAAGCCGACCCCGGTGACTCCCGCATAGTGGTCGAGGGCCCCGACGTCGGTGCCGAGTATCTCCAAGCCGATGTCCGACACCCCTTCACCTAGGAGGTTCAGGCGTTGGCCGGGCACCGACCGCGATGATGCGTCGAGGACTACGTCGATCCACCGGTCGTCCAGATGGATCCTGAGGTCGGTGATCCATCGGTTCTGACCTTCTAAAGAAGCCTGAAGGACAAGCAGGTGTCCTACGGGGGCTGGGCGATCGAGATGAAGGTCGAGGCGTTCTCCGACCACGTCGTTGAACGCCCCGACGGACCAGGCGGTGTCTACCTGGCCGTCGACGGCATGGAACGGTCGGTCTCCGGGGGTGAACGTTACGGGGTTGCCGTAGGCGGTGGCATCCACCCGGATTCCCACTTGTCGGGCGACTGTTCTCGTGCCGGCGTGTTCTGGCAGTACGGGGAGGCGATGCTCGGAGAGGTCGCCTGCCGTTGGTGTCTCGTCGAGGCGCTCGGTGTATCCGGTTGTCTCGCGGATGGTGCCCCATCGGTGGCCGTCTTTACGGTTGGTGTCAGTGAGGACAAGTCGGGATCTCGCCAGGTTCAGTGCTCGGAGGGCGGCGGGATCGTCGCTGAACGACGCGCTGAATAGGACAGGTCGCCCGGGTTCCAGCAGCCCCTCGCCGGCCGCCGCTAGGAGACCCACGGCGTCCCCGACGATCACTATGGGCCGTGTGGGGTCAGCCAGCCGAATGATCGGCTGTGGATCCGACACGGGCAGGACGACGGCTGGAGCCGGGTGCTCGGCTGTTCGGGGCCGTGACAGGGTGTGTTGGTCGATGAGGGGGCGTTCGGGCCCCGCCACGTTGGCTACTGGATTGCCGAAGCTGATCGGGCCCTCGAACCCAGGAGCATCACGTAGGTCGGCCCAGAGGTCGTCGGGCCGAGGTGTCCGGAACCGTTCAAACTGGAGGTCGGCCCGGTAGACCACATCGCCTGCTCCAAGAAGTCGTGCCATTGGCGCCAGGGCATCGGGGTCAAAGCGTCCCTCCTGTATCTCGGCATCCAGGGCAACCAGGAGAGCCGCCGAGGCCGGAGACCCCTGTGGGATCAATTCTCGGGCGACGTGGGCGCGGTCCATCAGGCCCGGAAGCACGGGGTCACCCGAGTTGCCCCAACGGTATGCGGCGAAGTCACTCCCCGGGATCTCAAGGACCCGCGTCGCATCCCCCCGGGCCTCCAGGTGGGATGCCGCCTCGTGCCAGTAGTCGGGCACTTCCTCCGGCCGTTGGACCAGGCGACCGAGCATCTCGCCCTGCCAAAGGGGCGAGAGGTTGGCCAGGACCAGTAGGCAAAGTCCAATTGCCACAGGTTGCTCCCAGCGGGGCCGCCACCGCCCTAGGGCCGCCACCCCTGCACCCAGCAGCATGGACGTTCCCAGGATCGAGAGCGGGAGTGCACGTGGGGTGCTCCGCAGGGCCAGCCCTGCATCGGTGAGCGTCCACTCCCGGAAGAGCCAACCCAGGGGGGATGGACCATCGTAGGGGTGCGCGCCGATACCCACGAGTAGTCCGAGCACCATCAGCATTAGGGCGTGGCCGCGGTGGCGAAAACGCACAACCACGGCCATGAGGAGCGCAAGGAGAGGTAGAGCAAAGGAAAGGGGGAGCGCCCATCGCGTGTACGACGTCGCGGGTTCGATCCAGGCTCCGAGGCGACCCTGTCCATAGAAATACCAATAGCCGAGGCCTCGGAAGAGCTCGGGTGCGGTGGCGGCATCGGAGACGACCTTGTAGTTCTCCGTCAGGCGGAGTGTCGGAAGGCCATACCGGGCCTGGACGGCCAGGCCGACCATCCACCAGACCCCCGTCGCCACGAAGGCCGTGCCGATCCGGCCGGCTGTTCCGATGATGCGCGACCAGGGGGCAGACCGTTCCAGACCACACCAGACCAACCACGCCACCGGGCCGATGCCGACCAGTAGCAGTGAGCTGGCGTTGACCCCACCAACGGTCAGCGTGACCAGGCCGAAAACTGCAGCGTGGCGCCAGCCCTTCGTCCGGAGTGCTCGGACGGTGAGGCCCATCAGCCATGGAAGGCCAGCCCACGGCAGGAGGATGACGGAGTGCCGATCCACGTAGTTGAGGAGGTACGGGCTGAGCATGTAGGCCAGCGAGGAGACCAACAGGGCGGGGCCCCGCCAACCAAGGGTCCGGAGAAACCAGCGCATACCTAGACCGGCGGCCAGCAGCACTGAACCCAGCCACAGTCGTTGTGTGATCCAGTCCGGCAGGCCTAGGACCTCGCCGAACCAGAAGAACGGACCTACCGGCCAGAGATAGCCGATGTTCTGGTGGGTGACGGTGCCCAACGCCACTTCGGGTTGCCACATGTAGGGCGCCCGTGCCAGGAGCCGGCCTGGGTCCAGGTAGAGATATGCCTTCGTGTCTGCGGCCACGCGACCCACGTCGTTTGCCAGAAGGGGTATGTACGCCACCACGGCGAGCACAAGACGCTGGACGGCATCCCGGCCGAGGGAAGGGATTCGGGCGGTCATCGGCGGTCGGCTCTGGATGCCAGGACCCGGAACGCTTCGGTGGCAGTGCGATCCCAGTCGAAACGGGCAGCCATCCGGATGGCACCGGCGGCCAACTCGGATCGACGGGCGGGATTGCCGGCCACCTCCACGAGGGCGGCGGCGATACCGGCACTATCGGCCGCCAGAAGGCCCGACGTTCCGTGCTGGATCGCGTCCCGGTGTCCATCGATATCACTGGCGACCGCTGGCGTCCCACACGCTGCCGCCTCCGTCAGCGTCATACCCCACCCCTCGCTGACCGATGCACTCGCCACGACGGTGGCCCGCCGGTAGGCGGAGACGAGGGCCTGGTCATCGATGCGGCCCCGGAATCGGACGGCCTGAGAGATACCTAGGTCAGCGGCGCGCTGGCGCAGGACACCCTCTTCTGGGCCTTCTCCGACGATCTCGAGGCGAAGGTCATGTACCGATTGACGAGCCAGGGAGACTGCTTCGAGGAGCCGATCTACGCCCTTGGACGGCATGAGGCGCCCCACGCTTAGGACGAGTGGGACAGCCTCCGGTTCGCCGTCGGGTCGGAAGCGGGAGTGAATCCCCGGCTCCACCACGTGAACGTCCTCAGGGCGGTGGCCCAGGTTGGCCAGCAAGTCCTGTCGCGAGGAGGCCGAGAGGGTCACGATTGGCGTCCCTCGGTAGAACGGGGGAGCGAGTCGCCGTTCCAATAAGGAGCCGAACCAGGCCCGGAGGGGCGGCAGCACGAGTGGCCACATAGCGCCGTGATGATGGTGTTGGAAGACCATCCTCGGTCCCCGGGACCACACGGGGCTTAGGAAGGGCACACCGTTCCAGACCTCCACAACGGCATCACGTGGACCGTGCCGGCGGCCGACCTCGGCAAGGACGGCGGCCGGGAAAACTCCGTACCGGCCGGCCCTACGGACTACTCGGTACCCGTCCCTAACGTGATCCGGCGGGAGTCCCGCTACCTCCGAGGTTCGTGCTGTCACCTCCACCCCGGCCGCCGCCCACCTCAGCATCACCTCGTGGGCGTGCAATTCTGAACCGCCAGCCTCAGGATCGTCGAGGTCCCTCCAGGCAAGCACGTGGACCCGTCGAATTCCGCTGGTCGCCAAGAGGTCGCCGAGGCCGCCGACGGGCAGGCCGGGACGGCTCACGTGAAGGGGCCGGTCGTCGGTCATGCCGGAGAAATCGTACCGGCCGACCACGGATCGACCGGGGCGGGACGGGACCGGTGGCAGAATCGAGCGGCCCATGCTCTTTCCGACCATCACCTTCGCCGTCTTCCTCGCCCTGGTCCTGGCCGCCCACACGGCCCTGCTGACCCGGCCCACCGCGTGGAAGGCCACGATGCTGGCGGCCAGCTACGCCTTCTACGGTTGGTGGGACTGGCGGTTCCTGTCCCTGATCTGGGTGTCGACCCTGGTCGACTTCGTGGCTGGGCAAGCGCTCCACCGGTCTTCCGACCCGGGACGCCGCCGGCTCCTGTTGTGGTGCAGCCTCGGTACCAACCTCGGGATGCTGGGCTTCTTCAAGTACGCCAACTTCTTCGTGGACTCCTTCGTCGACGTGTTCGCCGATTTCGGCATCACGGTGTCAGCAACTCCACTAAGCATCATCCTCCCGGTCGGGATCAGCTTCTACACGTTCCAGACGATGTCCTACTCAATTGACATCTACCGGAGGGTCCTGGAACCAACCGACCGCCTCCTGGACTTCGCTCTCTTCGTGGGGTTCTTTCCTCAACTGGTAGCCGGACCCATCGTCCGGGCCCGGGACTTCTTGTCCCAGCTGGCCACTGACGACCGGTCGCCGATCGACACCGGACGGGCCATCCGCCTCATTCTGGGCGGCCTGTTCAAGAAGATGGTCCTGGCCGACGTACTGGCCGCCCAACTGGTGGACGGCGTATTCGCCGACCCGGGTGGTGCCACCGGCCTGGAGACACTGCTGGCCGTCTACGGCTATGCCCTGCAGATCTACGGAGACTTCAGCGGTTACAGCGATATCGCCATCGGTATCGCTCTGCTGCTGGGCTTTCGGTTTCCGGCCAACTTCGACCAGCCCTACCGGGCGCTGAGCCTCCAAGATTTTTGGCGTCGGTGGCACATCAGCCTGTCGTCTTGGCTTCGGGACTACCTGTACATCGGGCTGGGCGGCAGCAGGCGCGGTCGGGCCCGCACGATGCGAAACCTGTTGGCCACCATGGTGCTTGGCGGGCTCTGGCACGGTGCCGGGTGGACGTTCGTCCTCTGGGGAGCACTCCACGGCGTGGGCTTGGTCGTCGAGCGGCTCGTGTCTCCGGAACCGAATGCCGCTGTGGGCGGTCGACTGGGCCGGGCGGTCCGAGGCCTAGTCACCTTTCACATTGTGTGCGTGGGGTGGGTGTTCTTCCGGTCCGTGGACCTGGAACGGGCCTTCGAGGTGTTTGGGGCTCTCGGCGGCTCGTGGACCTCGGCGCCACGACTGTCACTAGGAGTAGCGCTCCTCCTGTTGGCTGGGGTGGCCACACAGTTGACGACTCCCGGCCGGGTCGATCACTGGTGGGAGCGGGCTTCGGAACTCCCGGTCGTGGTGCAGGCCGCCGGGATCACAGCGGCCATCCTGACCTTCGACGTCCTAGGTCCCACCGGCGTAGCTCCCTTCATCTATTTCGCCTTCTAGTCCCGCCTACCGGATGCGGTATCAGGCTTCTCCCTCGCCGCGCTGTCCCACGAAGTAGCCGAGCCCGAACACCGGAGTCGAGAAGGTAATAGTGCTGCCCGCCGGGAAGTAGAACAGGTCTCCCTGAGTCGCCTCAACGGTCTGGCCAGTGTCATCCGAGATGTGGAATTCGCCGTCCACGATCAGTTTGATCTCGTGGTAGGTGTACGTGTAGGTCATCGACTCTCCGGCCTCAAGGCGGAATAGGCCAGCGGTAATCGGCTTATCCGGATCCTCGGATACGACAAAGTCGTCAAGAAAGGCATTCGCCTCGAACTCCTCCATCCGGGGGAGTTCTCGCCCCAGGATCTTGCCCTTGTGATGCATCGCCGCCATGTGGACCTCCTCGGGTGGATGGCAACAACTCCGACGCATCCTCGCATAGGCGCCAGTTGTTCGCTTCAAAGGTGTTGCCTACGATCTGCCTCTTCTCCAAAGATCCGTTACGGACTCATAGCCCCACGGGAAGGTATGCCCCTTCTGAAATCCGAGAATCGATCCGATGAGGGACCACGGGGCCGCAGAGGAGGGCGGACCTCTCGAACAGCCTCCCGCCGGCTTCCGTCATTCATCGGACCGGCGAAGCCACTCAGTCGCACCATTCCCACCTACGAGCTCCTCGACGAGGACGACCTGCTCCGTTTGGAGGAACACTCCGACTGGATCCTCGATGAGATCGGTGTAGAGATTCACGACGGCGAGGCGTTAGACCTTTTTCGACAGGCTGGCGCAAGGGTGGACGGCCGACAGGCTCGGTTTGAACCAGGCCTCGTCCGTGCACTTTGTGCCACCGCCCCACCTGTATTCCAGATGTTCGGACGGAATTCCACCTCGGATATCACCGTTGGTGGCGACAGTGTGGTCTTTGTCCCAGCCTACGGCCCGCCGTTTGTCTCGGATCTCGAGGGAGGGCGTCGCTACGCCACCATCGTCGATTTCGAGAACTTCGTGAAGTTGACCCAACTGTCCCCCTGGATGCACCACTCGGGGGGCACGATCTGTGAGCCGGTTGATCTCCCGGTTAACAAACGGCACCTCGACATGGTCTATGCCCACCTCCGGTACTCCACGAAGCCATTCATGGGTTCGGTGACTTCAGTCGAGCGGGCCGAGGACTCTCTCCAAATGGCTCGGATTTGCTACGGCACCGACTATCTCGACAACCACTGTGTGATTCAGGGGAACATCAACGTCAACTCTCCCTTGGTGTTCGACCGCGTAATGGTCGACTCGCTGAAGGCCTATGCGCGGGCCAACCAGGGGTGTGTGATCTCTCCGTTCATCCTGGGCGGAGCCATGGGCCCGGTAACCCAGCCGGCACTCGTCGCCCAGGCCCTGGCCGAGGCCATGGTTGGCATCGCCCTCACTCAACTGATCCGATCCGGGAGCCCAATGGTTCTCGGGGTATTCCTCACGACCATGAACCTCCGAACCGGCGCACCAACTTTTGGCACTCCCGAAGCCAACTTGGCTACCTACGCCATCGGCCAACTAGTCCGTCGGCTGAATCTTCCTCTGCGGGCCGGTGGTCACCTGACCTCCTCGAAGGTCCTCGATGCCCAGGCGGCGCAGGAGTCCGGCGACACGATGCTGGTTGGGCTTCAGGCCGGCGCCAACTTTGTTCTCCAGGCCGCGGGTTGGCTCGAGGGCGGCCTGGTGATCGGCTATGAGAAGTTCGTCTTCGACCTTGACCGTTGTGGCAGCCACTCAAGGATGCTGACCGGCCTCCTGGTCGACGACAACACCTTGGCCGCTGACGCGTTTCGAGAAGCCGGGACGGGAACCAGCTTCTTGGGGGTAAGCCACACGATGGCCAATTTTGAGACGGCCAACTACCAGTCAGACCTGGCCGACGACACCTCGTTCGAACAGTGGTCTGCCGACGGTTCCCTGGACTCCGCCCATCGAGCCAATTTGAGGTGGAAGGAGATGCTGGCCAACTACCACCCCCCGCCGTTTGAGCAGGATGTCGACGAGGAACTCCGGGACTTCATGGATTCAAAGAAAGCCTCCGACGAGGACCGCTGGTACTGATACCCGCCTTTTCAGTCTGATCGACGTCAGGGAGGCGGTACTCCCGACCGGCTGGTGGGGGGTCAAGTCTGTGCGTCGACGTCCTCTGGTTCCCGGTCGTGATTCGTCGTAGGGTCGGTGGACGAACGAAGGAGGCCAACCATGGCCGATCAGTTCATCGGGGCCGTGCTCCACCAGTGGCGACATGTCGGAGCGGCACTTGTCGGCGTTACTGAGGGCGAGCTGCGGGTAGGGGACACCATCCACATCAAGGGCCACACGACCGACTTCACCCAGACACTCGACTCGATGCAGGTGGACCACGCCCCGGTCGAGTCTGCGCAGGCGGGTGACGAGGTGGCGATCGCTGTCGTCGATCGGGTTCGGGTCCAGGACAAGGTGTTCCGAGTTTCGGAGTCCGGATCGAGGCAGGGCGGCGGGTTACTCAGCCGCCTCTTCGGTCGCCGATCCTCGTAGCAGCAAGGTCTAAAGCAGCGCACCTTCGGGTGTGTAAACCGGGATGCGTTAGCCCAGTCGTCGACTGTTGGCCGACGAGCCCCAGAAATAGAAGCCCGCGGCGCGTTAGCCCATGGTCGTGCAGTGGAGGGGCTCCACCACCACGCTGATCCGCTTGTCTAGGGGCTGGGCATCCTCCCGTGGGAAGTCGTCGCCCCGGTACTTCTGGGATTGTGCGTCCAGCAGGTCCAAGGCCCCCTCGTGCTCGAAGGCAACAACCCGGCCGCGTACCTCGAGGTACCGCTCATTGGAATCAGGATCGGTGGCCGACAGGGCGATTCGATCGTCATCTCGGAGGTTCCGCCACTTCTGGCGACCCTCCAGGTGTGGAAACCGAATGTGGGTGCCATCGAAGTTGGCCCACACAGGGGAAACGTGGGGTTCGCCCGACGGTCCGATGGTTGCCACATGCCAAACGGCGGGCAGGTCAAACAGGTCTGAATGGCTCGCGGGGATAATGGACATGGAGCGACGCTAGCCCTTCCGTACCCTGCCTGAGAGGGCCCCGATTATCACCATGAGGGTTGGAATTGCTCCCAAGACCATCGCTCCATGGCTGAGCACGTGGAACGACGCAACCGCCACGATAAAACCCGAGATGACACCGGCGACCCCTCCGGCCGCCGTCATGCACATGTCGGCCATGCCTTGAAATCCCACCCTGTCTGGCCCTGAGAAGGTTTCAACCAAGAGGGCCGAGCCGGCGATCAACCCACAGCTCCATCCGAGTCCGATCAGGAACAGTCCTGTAAAGACACCGAACGACTCTCCAGCTTGGTTGTGAGCCGCTAGCTCAGAACCAATGACCAACAAGATCCCGCCGGAAGCAACCAGACGTCTTGGGCCGAATCGGTCGCTGAAGCGACCCACCAGAGGAGAAAGCGCGTACATCCCGACGATGTGCAGGGAGATAACGAAGCCAATTAGTTCCAGTTCATGCCCCCCGTCTCGCAGGTGAAGCGGGGTCATCGTCATGACGCCGACCATCACGACGTGGCAAGACATCATGGCCACCACGGCAAGGCGCCCGGCCGGATCTCTGAAAAGTGGGCCGAAGAACGCACGAGCCGGAGGTCGGTCCTCCATCTGGCCCACGCCACCTGCCACAACAAGAGGGTCGGGACGAAGGAACCGCACAACTAGGGCCATCGCAACCAAGAAGAGGACCGCTGACAACAGGTAGGGCCCGGCCAGTTCGGCCATTCCCAATCCTTCAGCAATCGACTTGGCCGGACCGAAACTCAGCGTCGGGCCTACGACAGCTCCGAATGTTGATGCCCAGACCAAGGTCCCGATCGCCCGTCCAGCCTCCGGAGCGAGGTCGGCAGCCGCGAATCGAGCAGCCAAATTCGCAGCATGGCCGCCTCCCACACCCATCATTCCTGGGATCAAAAGGAGGTACCAACCTGCCAACGCGGCAACCAGGCATAGAACTGCCCCGCACAGCCCAATCAGGTAGCCCACAGCAATTCCAGGACGACGACCTCTTACCGCCATGAATTTCGCCAGCGGCACGGCGCAAAGAGCGGAACCAACAGTGAGACCCGAGGCGGCAATTCCGCCGAGCGTCTCACTACCAGAGAGTTCCTCACCAAGGATGGCGGCGGAACTGTAGGCGCCGCTCATGGCCGCACCTGCCGGCACGAGGACTGCCATCAGGGTGCGCAGTGTCCGCCGTTGGAGCCTGTCCCTCGCTACCTCATCAAGGACTCCACTGGGAGGTTGATGCATCGGCGGAGCGTACGGGTGGGGCGGTAAGTGCGTCCTACCCGGCGGCTACCGTCGGCCCGTGGCGACCTTTGCCTGCTTCGACGTGGAGACCACCCGCCTGGACCCGACCGACGGCCGGGTCATCGAGGTGGCCGTGGTGCGCGTCGAGCGTGATGGAGCCCCGGCGGGGGAGTGGACCACCCTGGTCGATGCCGGCACCGACGACCTGGGTCGGACAGACATCCACGGCATACGACGGGCTTGGTTGGAGGATGCCCCCTGCTTCGCCGACATTGCCGGTGATTTGACCGACGAGCTCTCAGGGTGTGTTCCGGTGGCCCATAACGCCGGTTTTGACCTGGGATTTCTGCGTGCTGAATGGCAGCGTGCCGACCTCGGGTCACTGGACCTGGAGGCCGTAGACACGGTCCCCCTGGCCCGGAGCCTGGGCCTGCCCGGTCGCCTCGGGAGACTGGCCGAGACCTTGGGAACGCCTCTGGTGGATGCCCACCAGGCTTTGGACGACGCTCGGGCACTGGCCGGTGTACTGGTCGCTCTGCTGGATCGGGGCGGAGTACCCCCTTCCCTTCCGGTGTTCGGACCACCGCTATTCCGTCCTTCGCCGTCGGGCCGGGTTCGCCACCGGCCGCCTGCGAGTTCTTGAGATGACCCTGCATCAGGCCTCTCGCTGGGCGGGATGCGCGTTGGTGCTCGCACTGATCAGTTGTGCGTCGCCGGAGCTTCCACCGCCAGACGACCGAGTCGGCATGGTTCGTATCGGCACGGCTCCGCCGCCCACATCGGCCGTCGTCGGCGCTCCTGGAATCACGACCACTCTGCCCCCAACAACCACTACGGCGACGCCAACGACCACCGCCCCGATGAGCACGACGACGACCACCGCCCCGGCGAGTACGACGACCGCTACGTCGCCGCCGTCCACCACCGACCCACCCACCACGACCGCCCCGGCTCCCGATGTCCCGTTCACGGTGGCCACAGCGGTCGGCGAGTGGATGGACGCCTACCGGGCACCCGGGTCGGAGGATGTCTGGTGGTCATTCTCCAACCCCGGCCCGTACGAGGGCGACCGGGTCCTGCTGGTCCTCGACGAGCAGGATGACTGGCTCCATGTGGACCTCCCGGTGCGCCCCAACGGCACCACCGGCTGGGTTCGCCGGGAGGACGTGAGCTTGGCCACCCACACGGCCCGGATCGTGGTCGACCTGTCGGACCGCCGACTCTGGGCCTGGCAGGACGGTGCCCTGGTAGCCGAGGGGTGGATCGCCCTCGGGAGGCAAGAGACCCCAACGCCGGCAGGGGAGTACTACGTCAACGAGATCCAGGCTCAGGCTGATCCCGAAACCCTCTACGGCTCCTGGATCATCGGTACGTCCGGTTTCTCCGAGGTACTGGGAGAGGTGTTCGGCGGAGATCCAGCCCTGGCCATCCACGGCACCAATGACCTGTCCGTGCTCGGTGGCGAGGTCTCACTGGGTTGTATCCGGGTTCACAACGACGTGGTCTCCCGGCTGGCTCTCCTGCCCCTGGGCACCCCGGTAGAGGTCCGAACCTGAGCCGACGACGTCAGTTCATCGACGGATCGTCCGGGTACCCATCCAGATGGCCCAAGAGACCCGGCTGTCGGCCCAGGACCATCCGCCAGAGATCGGTGGGCTCCTCGACCACCGCGTCTTCCGGAAAGGCGTCGACTACAAACCACCCTCCGGCCATCAGTTCGGCGTCCAACTGTCCGGCCGACCACCCGGCGTACCCGGCGAACAACCGCAAAGACCCGACACCGGGGAGATCCTCTGGCGACCTGTGAAGGTCGACCACCCCAAGAGGCCCCAAGAGGGGGCTCAGACCGTCGATGCCCTCCGGAGGACCGAAGGCCAGACCGATTATCGAATCCTCCGACACCGGCCCGCCCGTGTGGAGGTACCCGGGGGCGGCAAGGCGATCCTCCCACTGCGGGACCGCAGCAGCGCCCCCGATCAGGCGGGGTCGGTTCAGGACGAGGCCCAGGGCGCCGTCCTGGTTGTGTTCCAGCATTAAAACGACGACCCGGTGAAAGTTGGGGTCCAGCAACTCTGGAGTAGCCACCAGGAGGCGTGCTCGGGAGGATCCGTTCACCGCCCGGCCTCCTGGAGAGCGTCGCCGAGCAGGCGGTTGGCGCCGGACTGTTCCAAGACTCCGACCAGTTGCCCTCCGGCTAGCTCGGTGTAGATCCCGGTCGTCTTGATCGTCGCGTGGCCCAGCAGGCTCTGGATGACGTTCATGG
>Ga0207962_1000194_pt1 | contig 18586 bp, 26 predicted proteins | sample Knorr_S15_td_AAI_FD_185603 | JGI IMG/M metagenome (GOLD analysis project Ga0207962, IMG submission 185603) | Marine microbial communities from Southern Atlantic Ocean transect - Knorr_S15_td_AAIW_ad_750m_LV_A (SPAdes) (version 2) | ecosystem: Environmental > Aquatic > Marine > Oceanic | place... | reverse complement strand
TTAACAACCACACCGGGTCCAATCATGACTTTGGCATTTTTATTTAAAAATCCACTTGGCAGCATTCGTACTTTGTAAGTAGTACTGCCATCTTTGATTGTATGTCCCGCATTTGGTCCGGCTCCACCACGAACAACAATTGATGGATTATCCTTTTTTGACAGATATGAGATGATTTTTCCTTTTCCCTCATCGCCAAAAAAGCCACCCACCACTACAGTTGAAGGCATACACAAATGCTAGAGTTTTCATATATTTAATTCAACAACAAGTTATGATTAATACGTACGTCTTCAAGATTGATTGTATTGTCTGAACCAAATTATGCAGGAAATATAATAATAAATCTTGCAAGCTTGCCAGATTTTCTTAGAAAGCCCATACTAAAGAAAAGAATGACAGAATTTTTCTCAATGTCAGATGACGATAAATCAGAGATTATCAATAATGCACTAGAAGCTGGACCAACTATTCCGTTTCCAAATTTTTCTAAGTTGTTCAAGACATGGCTCGAAGTACTTTGCACGGTTTCTGAAGAAAATAGGCATGTAATGTTTTCAAATTATATCAAGCACATAATCAGTTCACCACAAAAGATAATTCTGTTTAATTTAGATGGTATTCTTGAGATATTTTTGAGCTTGGAGCACTCAAACCAAGATATTATATCAACTTCAATTCAAAAAATAACTAGTAATTTAGATCAAGATTCAAAAAGGAAGCTGAGTTTACTGGTTCCAGAAAGTGCTAGAAAATTAATTGGTCTTTAAGCAGGTGATTCTTCTGGATTTCTGTTTTCTTCATTTGTATAATCAACAACGTCTCCTTCAGGAGTTAATACGCCAACGAACACTTTTTCATGTTTTTTTAGTAGCTTCCTATGATCCTTCAGGGACATATCTAGTCTCATTTCATTTATTACCATAACACGGTTTTCCTTCCATTCACCCCAACATTTTGTGCAACAAGGATAAGAAGATGGGATTGGTTCTAATTCCTCATTGTCAGGAATTTCATTTTTACATTTAGTACAGATACGAGCCATATTCTGGTTAATTGATCACTCCTTTTATTTTTTTCAGATCAATAATAATAATAGATAACGCGATGAATATTGCATATGAAGATAAAATGTCCCAAGTGTAAAGAAGATGCAGAATTAACCCCAGATTTTTCTCTAGTTACTTGCACAAAATGTGATTTAGAAATGAGTTATGGGGAATATGTTAGATTCATTGCTCATTCTGATTCAACATATTCTGATGTACTTGGAGACTATACTGGAAGTACTGAAGGTGAAAAAGCTGGCACGTTAGATGAATGGGATTAACATTATAAAATTAGAAAGTAAGAAAACTTGTTCTCAAACCTTATTTAAAACAAATATTTAGTTAACCATAATTGATATTTTTACTTGAAATTATTCTAAATTTAGTTGGATTTTCAGTTGGCATTACAATTGGTATAATTTCATATATTGGTTACAAGAATACGGGCAGTCCAACGTTATTCAGACTGTTAATAGCATTTTTTGCCATTGGAGTTGGCTTTGGAGTGTTAGCGTTAGGATTTATTCTTGATGATTTATTTTTAAAAACAGGAGATCCTAATCAAGGAATTATAACCATTGGTGTTGCTTGCCAAACAATAGGTTACTGGTTTATTGCATTTTCTCACACGATCAAAAATTTCTTTCCTAAATCAAGATATCTTAGATCCATAGGAATCATGCCATTATTTTTAGTATCATTTATTTCTCTTGAGCATATACTACGAGCGGTTTCGTTTATCTTGTTAGTGTATGGTGCGATTGAAACTGTACTATCATATATACAAGGAAAGAAAAAGTCAACTCTTTTTGTTGCTATTGGTCTTGCTTGCTTAGGATTTGGCGAATTTGTGGGTTGGTATTCATTTGTATTCCCAGAAACAATTTTGTATGTGTTTTCAATTATTATAAAAATTGGAGGTTTGCTATCATTAGGCATCCCAATATTCAAAATGCCATTACACAAGGTTACATTTGATGAAAAACCATAGCATAAACGGTTTAATGATGAGAGTGTATTAGATGGTCAAATTATTTTATCTCTATTGTATATTGAAAAAAATTGTTCAAGATCATATAGTATGATAAATGAGTGTGTGATATAACATGGGAACATATAGAACTCATATCTCAATAGTCGGCCAAATATTGGATTCAACAACAGGTGAAATCGACGAAGATGATGGAGCTAATATAACACATTTAATTAGAAATGCAAATGTTTCACATGGAAGACTTTCCAAAATTTTGAATAATTTGGTTTCACAGGGGCTTTTAGAACAAGTAAATTCAGAAAGAAGTTGCAGGTATAAAATTAGTATGAGTGGGAGAGAATTTCTTTCAGCATACAAAACTTTCAGAAATTTCTCAGAGGATTTTGGATTAACTATTTAGTATAACTAAATAGTTAAGAGTCATAGATGAAAATTTCATGCAGTAATACGGATATTTCATTAGCGACAAGGGTGATTAATAGCGGTGGCATTGTAGTTTTCCCTACTGATACCGTTTATGGTATTGGATGTGATCCTTACAATCATGAAGCAGTACGATCATTATATAAAATCAAAAAAAGAAAGGAGACAAAACCATTTCCTATAATTGGTTATTCAAAAAATGACTTGGAAAAAATTGCTGAATTCAATACGCTAGCTGAAAAAATTGCAATGAAATTTTGGCCCGGTCCTGTTACATTGATACTAAAAGTAAAGGGTGAGGAGATTAAGAAATCATTGGATCTTGACGAAAAAATTGCCGTAAGAGTGCCAAACAATCAATGCGTTTTGTCACTTCTTAAGGAATGTAGATTGTTAGTAGGAACAAGCGCTAACATTTCAGGTAGCGATTCATTCACTAATCCTGATGAGTGCAAAAATCTATCAGGATATGATTTGTTTATAGATGGAGGAGTTATTTCGAGTAAAGGCGAATCTACAATTATTGAAATCCAGGAGGATAAAATCAAAATTGTTAGAAAGGGTAGTGTTTCTGAAGAGGAGATAAAAGAACTAGATTGAATCTGATTGTTACTTGCCCTAGAAATCTTGAACTGGAAGCTGAAAGTGAGATAAAGAAAATCCTAAATGAACTTGATGATCAGGAGCCTGAAATTTTCCAAACTGATATGAGAGGTATATTGATGGTTAACACTATACTTGAACCATTAAAAATCATAGATTGGGTCAAAAACAAAATAAATGATGAGCCATGGTTCTTCCGATACTGCCTCAGAATAATTCCAGTTCAGAAAACAACTGATACTGATATAGACAAAATAAAACAAAATGTTATGAATCTAAAATCCATTATTCAGGAAAATGATTCATACCGAATTACCGTTGAAAAGAGAAATTCAAATCTGCCATCAAGCCAAATAATAAATGAAATCGCAAAAATCATTCCAAACAAAGTTTCGTTAGATGAACCTGATTGGGTTATACTTGTGGAAATTTTTGGAGAAAAAACTTGCATCTCAATTTTAAAAAATGACTCGATATTTAGTTTAGAGAAATCAAAGCGTAACTTAGAGTAGAATGGTTGCTTTTTCTACAAGTAGATCCTCTAGTGGGTATTTTGAGTAAACTGCATCCAATTGTTTATTGGATATTTTGAACTGCCTTTTTAGATATGATTGGTTATTTTTTGAAAGTGATTTTGTATTGAGACAAGATTTAAGATCAGAATAGATCTTGCCTAAAGTAGATTTTTTACCAATCGCAATTATTAAAAAGTCCTCATTGGGCTTTTGCCCCACTATCTCAATTGCAGAAGATATTTGTGTTGTAATTGCAAATCGTAGTAGTATGTCAGTTTCAATTTTTTTAGAAAGCAAACTATTATTTTTTCGTGCATAAAGAGAAATTGAAAGTATTTTTTTTACATGGTTTATTCCAAGTATAAATCGAGAATTTATTGATTGGAGGATTAACGATTGATGTTTTAATCTTAATTCATCCAAAAATTCGATATGGAATTTTTTATCATTAGCTATATCAAAAAGTTCTACATTTGAGTCCATTATTGAAAATTGAATCCTTCTAGATGATCCACCATGTATAATTGGTATAATACTGACTATATCATTATCTTTTAGTTTTGTTTTGAAACCATCCAGAGTGGAAGAATCCATCCCATTCACAGCAATAAGTAAATTCTTTATATCTAGATCCAAGGTGTTATCTGGTTTGATTTTTAGAAGATGATTAACTAGCTCATCTATAGTTAAACTGCTTTTTTCAAGAAAAATCTGATCAGTTAAAAACGATTTTTTTGCACTGCCAATTAATTTTACAACTATCAACGCTTTAGCTAAACATTAGTTCAAAATTAATCTTACAATAACAAATTTCAGAAACATTATTTTGTAGTTGGTTTCAATTTTACAGTTTCCACAATTGGTTCTACATCAGCAGAAACGTTATCTGCACTTGTGATTTCTGCATCTTCTTCAGGTTTTTCTTGATTTTCTATTAATTCTTCTTTTTCAGATTCTAATCTAATTTCTTTTTTGATAAATCTTGTAATATATCCCGCTATTTGGTTTTTAAGTGATTTAGATCTAATGGTTGAAACATTATTTAGTGATTTTTTATTTTCTTGAAAATCAACTCCAAAATCCTGTCTGTTATTTTCCAAGACAAGCATTGAAAGTCGTTTTATCCTATTCAATAAATGAGGAAACTTTGTCGGTTTTTTATACCTATATGCTAAGATAGCGTTGAGAATTTTGTTCCAATAATTTACTTAGTTCGTCATAGGATAAGCACAAAACCTTCGAAGCACAGAAAACTACACTTGGAATGAAGCTGATTTGAGCAGTTTTATTGTTAAAACACCTAGAGTATTTTACGGGTCCGTCAGTTTCAACTAGAATTTTATCCTGGCGTGCATGAGATAGTAACACTTGCTTATCTTTGGAGTATACCATTACTGGACCAAAGGAGGCATAGCAGTCTAGATCCATCACCTTTTGTAATTGTTTTTTGCTTCCATCAAACCAATGTAATAATACAGTGGGGACATTGTATGATGGTAAAATTTTGAGAATTTCATCAAGTGCTTTTCGAGAATGTATTGAGACTGGTTTTTTCAATTCCTCTGCTAAAGAAAGTTGGCTTCGAAAAACTTTTTCTTGCTTTGACAATTCTTCGTTAGAATTTGTATAAGTAGGATCTAATCCAATCTCACCTATTCCTGAAATTTTTTCTTTATTTTCATTTATTAAATTGAATACCGGTTCAGGGTCGTCCTGCGCTTTTTCTGGATGTATGCCTATAAATGGTAAAACAAGTTCACTTTTTTTCCCAAGCTCAAGAGTTTTTTGTGATGAAGTATAATCCATCGAAACACAACATGCCTTTATGTGAATTTTTTTCATAGTGTTAAGAATTGATGGGATGTCAAGTTCATATTCTGAGTCGGAAAGGTGGATGTGAGCATCGTAAAGCCAGTCCATTATTGAATAAAACTTGGACTGACTAAAATAGTCTGTTTAAATCATGCATGTATTGGAATTTTTTTACTAATGATCTTTTATCGTACATTTAATAAAAAAAAACTATGAGGTCATCAGAATTAGGATTGTCAGCTATGTATCGGATTTTAAAAAAATCTGGAGCCGAACGGGTAAGTAACGAGTCCGCTACTGAGCTTAGAAGGGTTACTGAAGAAATAGCCGAAAGAATTGCCAAAAGCGCTGTAGATATGTCAAGCCATGCTGGTAGGAAAACTGTAAAGGCAGAGGACGTTAAACTAGCTTCTAAACAATTTAGTAAATTTTAATCTAAAGAGTTAATTGTTGATTTTGTGTTTTTTTTACTGCGGTGAGGTAGTACAGTCCGGTAGTGCGTGGGCCTGCAAAGCCTGAAGTCGAGAGTTCAAATCTCTCCCTCACCTCTTTATTCATTCATGAAGGTTATTTCATAATCACCAACCACTTCTTAAGCAGAACAAAAAAGCAGATGCAAAATTGACATCTAAAGAAGCAACTCTCTTAGATTATAGTGAAGAGGGACTTGCTCTTCAATCGGAACTGTCAAGTGCACCTCTTGAAGGATTTGCAACTCATGCCGTAGATGCTAGCATTAATGAATTTATGAAAGAAGCGAAAAATGAAGTTGAAAAAGGTCATCTCTATCTTTTATGGCATTTGATCAATGTTGAAGAGGTACTGGAAGATGTCGCAGAAAACGCAATAATTGATGGTGCATATGATTGTGGAATTGACGCGTATTTAGTGGATACTTCAGAAAAAAGAATCAGATTATTTCAATCAAAGTATGGTGAGGCTCATTCTATAGGAGCAATTGACAAATTCGTCAAGGATGTAGAGCGGTTCAAAAAATTAGAACAGCCAAAGATCAGACGAGATGAGTTACAGTATCTCTGGAAACACCTTCATGAGAAAAACATGAAGACCGAGTTGGTTTACGTAACTGATAATGAAATAGACGGTTATGAAAGTGGTGAAGTAAAAGTTGTGGGAAAGGAGCAAATCTATCAAATACTATGGGAACGTATTAAGAAACCAGCCAAAGGTGAAAAGGCTAGTTTAAGGATTTTAAAATGTCTTGAACATAATAACGCATTATGCTGTGTTGTTTCTGCATTTGACTATGCAGATTTCGTAGAAAGGAACGAACACTATGTCTTTGAGTCAAATATTAGAAAACATCTTGGTGGAAAAGGATCAATTAACAAAGGAATTACAAAAACTCTAGAAGAAGATCCACATAATTTCTTTGAATGGAATAATGGGATTACCATAACTGTAGATAATTACTCGATGAAAAATAATCAGCTTAGCCTGGAAGGAGCACAAATTGTCAATGGCGCACAAACATCTAAGAGTATTCTTGATAGAAAAAAGAAGACAAACAACCTAGACGCTACGCTTTCGGTTACTGTCATCAAAACCAAAGATGAGGAACATCAAAGAAATATCACAAAATACAGGAACTCCCAAAATGCCATTAAAGGTAAGGACTATGTCTCACTAGAGGATTATCATATAGCAATACATTCCATGTTACAAAGGATAGGCTATTTCTATGAACATCAACAGGGATCTTGGATGAACCTTCCATCTTCGACAAAAGCTAAATTCAATGGTGATGAGATTTACAACAAGTATTTGCCAGATAAAAAAGAAAAATGTAGAATCAAAGGTGATACCGCAATTGCCTCAATGGTTTCATATTTTGAACAGAAACCAAATGATGTGTATGGAGGTATAAGCAAATATCTTCCCAAAGGTGCAAAATATGAAATCGTGTTTGATGATGAACTTGAATGTGATTATCGATACTTCCTCTTTCCACATTTAATTCGTGAATATGCTAAAAATGAATTAGGGTACGACAGAAGTAATACTCAAAACAGATACAAAAAATATGCACAGAATCTTTTTGTCGCAGTCACTGGAAGAGTAATTCATAAAAATATTCTAGGAAAAAATGATGATTTTAAGAGGGATGTTTCCGAATTGGAAAAGATAGTTCAAAATGTTGGATTATTTACAAAAATCCTAAAAACTAGTGACAAGGTGGTAACAAAGTTTCTTGATGATTATGAAGTGGAAAAACAAGTAGAAAAAGCTAATACTGCTCATAACTTTTTTTCAAACCAGGTTTACAGCAAAGACATGCTAGAAGTAATTGATTCAAAAATTAGACAGGAACAAGAAGAGATAGATTATATCAAAAAAACAATTTCTGGTCTTTAATCAAACAATCCTCAAGAAAGGTAGACGTCCAGCCACTGTAAATTCTTGCAGGAGGTTTACAATGACCAGACTCCTACCTATAGTCTAAAAAAAAAACTTGTATATAACAAAATACTATTTCAATAATATCTATCTCTTAAATCTGATATAGTTTTTATAATGAATCAAAAAAGATGATGAATATGGTTGTAGATGATAAATGCACGTTATGTAATAAAAATATGGAACATACCTACAGACCTATGAAAGAATGGAAAATTGATGGTACTCTATGTGGCGAATGTTATTCAAAAAAACTTTCTGATTTTTACCCCGGAGAGCACACTAGAGTTGATCTAACAGGGGATACATGATCTACTCTACGTCGGATTCCTGTTTTTTATTATATATGTTAACAGAAAAACAATTCCATGCAAGTACATCATCTTTAATTTGATCCTCTGTAAGAAATTTGATATCTGTAACTGTTTTTTTCTTTTTTAACAGATTTATCTGAAAAGTTTCAAATTTTTTACAATCACAATCTTCTACAAGACATTCATCAAATTCTGCCTCTTCATGATCGTCTTTTCTGTGTTTACAATCACAGACAGCATCATCTTTGACTTCTTTTTTGGATTTTCTTGAATAAGTACCGAATCGTAGGTATGCACTGCCATCATGTCCTTTTTTAAAGCGCTCATAATACGAAGATTTTGGTAGTACTTTGAAAAGAAATTTGACATTTTTTGTTTCTCGAGATTCCGCGCCCACTATGAACCAGTAATTATCATCAATCTCTACAAATCGAATTTTTACAGAGTGATCATTCCACCAGTGTATTGTTTCCCTCCATAATTTTGCAGCCTCTTTGCGATCGTCAAACAAAGGGGCCACAGTCATGCGAATTTCAAAATAACGGTATGCGATCCCAATGAAATCATCAAACCATACAATTGGAGAATTGTTAGACATGAAATTCGCCCCAGTTTATGATATAAGTATCTGCTCATAGATATTATACGCTTATATCTCAGTTCATGAGTTATTTTGATAATGGTGGTTTATAGAACAACTGTTCAAATTGTAGCTGATCTATTAGTAGCAACCGATGAATGTGGGCAACAGGGGATCAAAACTACCTCACTGCTTACAAAAGCTAACCTTTCACATTCAAGATTAGAAAAATTCGTGAAAAATTTAACTGGAGCAGGACTTGTCAACAGAATTGAATATGATGGCAAAAACGTATTTGTGATTACCCCAAAAGGTAGACAGTATCTTGATTCCTACAAAAGATTCTCAGATATCGCTGAATCTTTTGGTTTAGAAATGTAAAACGTTATCTTTTTCCTCGTCTTCTTTTTCTTTCTCTATTAGCTTTTGCTCTTTCCTTTTTTGCTTTATACGAGCTGTAAACAATGACTATAATTATTCCTCCAATAGATGCCCAAAATAAAGCATAAAGTGGTGGTTCTCGAAGTTCTCCTGTAGATGGCTCTAAGAATGCTATCGGACATCCAATAATCAAAAAACCTAAAAGTATTAGCAGTACTTTTTCCATAAAAGTAGGTCATAATAAAACAATATATCTTTTTGATATGGTGATGAAACTATGTCAAAAATACTGGAGTTGATAGGTTTTGGTTTTATTGGTGGAACAATTTACTCGTTTATTGGCATGATCGATCATGAACTTCGCTGGCCAGTTTTTTGGGGTTGCGCTGCCGGAGCCCTTTGCATAATACTATTACGCAAGTGGCAAAAAAAGAAAAAAAATCAGACGTCTTAAATTTTCAAGAAAACCAATGTGTAGTTGAATTGAAAGACATAGGCAGATCTATAAAGGACTTGTTTGCTCAAATAGTAAATGTCAGCAGAAGCAAAGCAATGGTGGAAAGGTTTAGGAGAAGATCTTGAGACTGACATTGAAGATTTAGAAGAATAATTAAAATTATTTATCATTTTAAAAGTTAGAAAAAAAGTATTCAATTTGTTTATTCAAAATAATTAAAGCCTCGAGCGAGATTCGATCTCGCGACCTAACGCTTACGAGGCGTTCGCTCTACCAGGCTGAGCTATCGAGGCACTAATCAATTCCTCTTAGAGTTTATAAAAAGCATATCTAAGTTTGAAGCATTGAAAATATCTGTTTCAGGAATTAGAGGTATTTTTGGAAAGGATTTAACACTGCATGATATTTTAAAATTTTCAAATAATTTTTCGACTCTAATTAAATCAAAAAAGTGTGTTATTGCTAAGGATACCAGACCATCATCATCCATCATAGCAGAAACTGCAAAAGCTGGTTTAATGCAATGTGGTATAGACGTTTATGATTTAGGGATGTCTCCTACTCCCGTAGCATTTAGGGAGTCACGGAAATACGGTGCAGGATTGATTATTACTTCATCACATAATCCCATAGAATGGAATGGATTGAAATTGATTATTGATGGAAAGGGACTGAATGAAGAGCAAATGAGTCTGATAAATACTGAACAAATTACCAACAAATCAAAAATTGGCACAGAATATAATATAAAATCTGACTACACAAATGAAGCTGCAAAAGTTATAGGAGATGTATCAGACTCTCCTAAAGTTACTGTTGATGTTGGTGGGGGAGCTGCAAAAACAGTTTCTCCTAAATTATTGGAAATGATTGGCTGTGATGTCAAAACAATCAACAATGATCTTGAAAAAAATTCAAGAGGACCTGATCCAACAACTGACCCATTAAATGAACTAATATCTAATAATGAAGAGAGAGATTTAGGATTCGCTTTCGATTTAGATGGTGACCGTCTTGTAATTGTTAGGAATGGACAAAAACAAACTCCCGATGTAACACTGGGTTTGGGTGTTGCTAAAGCACTTGAATTAGGATACAAGAATTTCGTTCTTAGTTTGGATACTAGCATATCAATTGAGAATTATATTAAACAAAATGGCGGTTCTGTTTTTTACTCTAAAATAGGCGAATCAAACGTTATTGCGAAAATGATTGAGACAAAATCTCATGCAGGCGGTGAAGGTAGCAGTGCTGGGTTTATTCTTTCTGATTTTAATTATTGTCGTGATGGAATTTTAACAAGCGGTTTAATCGCATCCATAATTAAAAAAGACATATTTTATCATATTTTAGATTTTATGAAAAAATATCATCAGATAAGAGATAAAATAGAATACCAATCAGATTGTCACGATGAGCTGTTAAAAATTATTTCTAGTAAAATGAAGGAGAAGTTTGGTAATTTAGAAACATTAGATGGACTTAAAGTAACAATTGACGAAGATAGTTGGGTGTTAGTAAGAAAATCAAATACTGAGAATGTAATTCGGGTGTCAGTAGAATCTGATAACCTTGAAAAAGCTAGAAACATTCTATTACAAACTAAGGAACTTGTGAAAGAAAGCTATGAACAGATTAAATGAAAAAGATATAGTTAAAATTTTTCAGGATAAATTAGGCAATAAAAAATTTATCCCAGAAGATGTTGAATTTTTTAAAATTGGAAAAAAATATGTGGTTGTCAAAGTAGACACACTAGTAGAAAGTACCGATATGCCATATGGTACTAAACTAGAGGATGCTGCAAGAAAAAGTATAATTTCATGTGTTAGCGACTTTGCTGCAAAAGGTGTGGAGCCAAATTTTGGTATTGTTTCACTTACTATTCCAAAAAGATATTCAAATACAAAGATAGAAAATTTAGCTACTGGATTTGCAAAAACTGCAAAGGAATTTCACATCAAAATATTAGGAGGAGATACAAATGAGGGAACAGAGCTTGTAATTAGTTTTTCATTATTTGGAATTACTGAAAAAATTGTAAAAAGAAAAGGAGCAAAATCTAACGACATAATAATTACTTCTGGACCGTTTGGATATTCATCAGCAGGTCTTAATATTTTGTTGAAGAATAAAAAATATTCAAAAAGATTTGGTGTGAAAGCAAAAAAAACAGTTTTTAGACCAGATTGCAAATTGGTTTTTGGATTAAAAAATAAAAACTATTTTTCCTCAGCTATGGATTCAAGTGATGGATTATCAACAACCCTTATTGAAATGTCAAATCAGAGCAAAAGTAAATTTATCATCAATAAACTACCCACAGAAGCAGATGTGGTTGATTTTGCTAATTCAAACAAGCTGAATATAAAAAATCTGATCTTTAATGGAGGTGAAGAGTATGAGATTGTTTCAACAATAAATCCTAGGCATATAACAAGGGTAAAAAAATACGCGAAAAAACACCATATTCGTTTGTATGAAATTGGTTTTGTTTCCAAAGGTTCAGGAGTTTTTTATCAAGAAAATAACAAATTAACTAGAATTAAGGATGGCGGGTGGCAGCATTTTCAAAAATCATAATCTGTGGAGAAAAATCGTAACATGAAAAATCATTTTATGAATATGTTTTTTAAACCCTTCAAGGTGTGTGTATGCATTGTCTGAAACCGAATCTGTTACTGAAAAAACTGATGATGCTAAGAATTTAGTCACAGAAACTTCATCAGAAGTAGCATCAGAAACTTCATCAGAAGTAGCATCAAAAACTTCATCAGAAGTAGCATCAGAAACAAAAAATGAGTCAGTGACAGAAGCTAAAAAAGAAACCAATGAAAAATGGGGAATAGCTCACATTTACAGTAGTTATAATAACACAATTATCCACATTACAGACCTTACTGGTGCTGAAACAGTATCAATTAGTTCTGGTGGTTGTCACGTAAATGCAGATAGATATGAGTCATCTCCGTTTGCGGCAATGAAAGCTGCTAACGCTGTGGTTGATGCTGCTAAAACAAAAGGATTCACAGCATTACATATCAGAGTTCGAGCAGTAGGAGGTGTAGGATCTAGAGTTCCAGGACCTGGAGCTCAATCAGCAATACGAGCTCTTGCTAGAGGTGGTTTTAAAATTGGACGAATTGATGATGTTACTCCTATTCCACATGATACTACTAGAAGAAAAGGTGGTAAACGTGGCAGAAGAGTCTAGTCGCTTAGCAGTTTAATTTTTACTTTGCAGCCACGAGAATCTAAATAACGAATCAAAAATTCAACAAATTTTTCAATGGGGTTGTCTCCCTTACACTTTTTAATCAAGTCTGAGAATTTATCTTCAATTCCATAGTATAGATCGTTTTGTACAAACATTTCAAAAAATGTCCAGCCAAACTTTGAAGTTGGCTCACCAATTTTAAAGCCTCCATCAAGATTGCATTCCGCCGCAAGCTTATTCATTTCAAGCTTTAATGGTTTAATGTCATCATCATATTTGGTTGTACAAATTTCTAAGAGTGGCATTTAATCACCTTGGGTTGAAGTTGACTTTGTTCCTAATTTGTCAGAGAGGGAAACAAATTTTCCGTCCTTCTCTACTTTGATTTTTGTTTTCATTCGTACATTAATGCCAATACTCCTGAACAATGTTAAGAGTTCACCACCATCTATTACTTCAGGCACATCACCGGAGGTAATTAATTCAGCGAGTTTTGCTACTATCATCTGCGTTTCGTTCGGAAATTGGTATTCAGCGTTTTGTAGAACTTCCACACCACGATAGCCTAATTGCTTTACAACGACATCATGGGAAGTAGGCTTGTTATTTTTCTCCACTTCCTTTGAAGAATCAAGTTTCTGCTTTTCTCTTTGTGACGAAAGGTTTTTTTGCATTTCATCCAAGCGTTTTGCCTTGAGCCTTTCGAGATCCTTATCTTCTTCGCTCATCCCTTGATTACACCTATAGGTACAAGTTTTGCCACTTTGGTAGCGATCCCAAGTTCATGTGAAACGTTAACCACCGCATCAACATCCTTGTATGCTTGCGGTGTTTCTTCTACCACTCCATCTCTGGTTAATGATTTAAGAAAAATTCCTTTGTCACTGAGTGATTTTTTTACCTCATCCTCTCTAAAATCTCGTCTTGCCTTTGTGCGAGACATCATTCTTCCTGCGCCATGAGCAGTGGAACCAAAAGTCATATTCATGGAATTTTCTTGTCCTAAAAGTATCCAACTTCCTGTTCCCATAGAACCAGGTACTAATACTGGCTGACCAAGATCACGATACTTTGAAGGTACGTCATCCATGTTTGCAGGAAATGCTCTGGTAGCTCCTTTCCTATGGACCACAACCGATTTTAACTTTCCATCAATTTTGTGTTTTTCGACCTTTGCTATGTTATGTGCCACATCATAGACAAGTCGCATATCTAGATCAGATTCTGATTGTTTGAAAACCCTCCTAAAAGATTTTCTCGTCCAATGAGTAATCATTTGTCTATTACTCCAAGCAAAATTTAGTGCCGCAAACATTGCAGCCCTGTATGATTCTCCCTCTTCCGATTTGTTTGGAACGCATGCAAGCTCTCTGTCCGCTAAGTGTATGTTGTATTTTTTTTGTGCCTGTTCAGAAATTCTAAGGTAATCACTACATATCTGATGACCAAACCCTCGTGAGCCGCAATGAATCAGTATTGTAACGCTGTCTTTTTCAATTCCCATCCTTTTTGCAGCTTCCTCATCATGAATCTCCGCAACCTTCTGTATTTCCAAGAAATGATTTCCAGAACCAAGACTTCCTAGCTGTGGTGCGCCTCTTTTTCTAGCACGATCAGACACCTTGTTAGGATCAGCGTTTGCTATTTGCCCACTTTCTTCACACACATCTGCGTCATCACTTGTACCATATCCATGATCAATTGCCCAACTTACTCCCCTAACCAAAACTTCGTCCAGTTGTGAGGGATTAAGTCGAATAGCTCCCTTGGATCCAATACCTGAAGGAATTGATTTGAAAAGATCAATGACAATATCTTTCAGCTTAGGTCTAACATCGCCTTCAGTTAGATTAGTTCGTATAAGCCTAACACCACAATTGATATCATAACCTACACCTCCTGGGCTAATCATTCCTTCTTCTGCATCCATAGCTGCAACACCTCCAACTGGAAATCCGTATCCTTCATGACCGTCGGGTAGAACTATCGCATGCTCTTGAATTCCAGGAAGTGTTGATACGTTTACAGCTTGCTTAATTGTTCTGTCAGTCATCATTTTGGCCAAAAGTTTTTCATCCGCATAAATTGTTACAGGTACTTTCATTCCCTTGGAAGAATCTGCATCTATCTGATATCTCATATTCCCAATTTTTTTAGGTGTAAAACTAGACATGTAGATTTGAATCGTTATTTGATAATTTAAATCATAATTAGATTAAAATGAAATGAAATTATTGAACAGTTATGAAAACTGCCATAGTTTTAGGAGGCTCAAGGGGAATTGGTAAGGCAATTGCTGATTCGCTGAAATCAATTGATTGTGATGTAACTGCTACCTCAAAGAACGAATTGGATACGTCAAGTTTAGAAAGTGTTTCAAGTTTTGCTGAAAAACATAACCAAGTTGATATTTTAGTTCTAAACACTGGTGGACCTGAACCGAAAGAATTTTTTTCTGTCACCGAGGAGGATTGGAAACATTATCACAACCAGTTGTTTCTGGGTTTTTGTTTGCTTTTGCAAAAGATCAAAATCAATGATGGTGGATACATATTTCTCATATCTTCTAATGTGATAAAGGAACCAAACGCAAAACTGATCATCTCAAGCGCTTACCGCTCTGCTTTCTCCAGCGTCTTTAAAATTCTCAGCAAAGAGTTTGCAAAAAAACAGATCAGTTGTATCAATATAGCTCCAGGACCAATCAGTACTGACAGAACAAAAGAACTAGTTGATGATGTTGAAGCATTTGCCAAAACTCTCCCAATGAAAAGGCTTGGCAAGCCACAGGAAATTGGTGACTTTGTAATGTCCATAGTTGAACATGATATCAAATATCTTTCTGGCGCAGTAATCAATTTTGATGGCGCAAACTCTAATTTTGTTTACTAACAAGCCATAGATTTATTTCCAGAATAAGCTGAGGGTAATTGTGTCCATTTTACCCATAGATACTGGTCGTTATGGTACAAAGGAAATGCTGGATATTTTTAGGGAACAAAAAAAGATTGATTATCAATTAGAAATTGAAGCAGCTGCTGTCCTGTCACAGAACGAAATAGGATTGATTTCTGCTTCCATTGCAAGGGATATAGCTAAAGTATCCAAATCCGGTAAGATAACAGCTAAGAGAATCAAACAATTGGAGGCCAAGAGTGATCACGACACTGCTGCATTGGTCGAAGCACTGGCAGAAAAGTGTAGGAAAGAATCAAGACCGTGGATTCATTACGGTCTTACAAGCAACGACCTGGTTGACACAAGCAACTCGATGCAGATGAGAGATGCGATTAAGATCATTCAGCCAAAAGTTTCAAAGCTGTCGTTACTACTTTCAAAAAATGCTGTAAAATATAGTAGTGTCCCCGCCGTTGGCAGGACACATGGTCAGCATGCAAGCATCATTTCATTTGGCTTAAAATTTGCAAACTGGGCGTCTGAAATGTCAACCCACCTTGAAAGACTAGACGAAATAAAGAAACGTGTTCTTATCTGCAAGACACTGGGGGTTGTTGGGACAGGTTCCCTGATGGGAAAAAATGCACTACGAGTCCAAGAACGTGTGGCTAAGAAACTTGCACTTTATCCTGCAAAGGTCACCACACAGATCATTCCGAGGGAAAGATATGCTGAATACATCTTTCAGATGGCATTACTTGGCGCCACTTTAGAAAAGATTGCCGTAGAAATAAGAAACTTGCAGCGAACAGAAATTGCTGAAGTTTCGGAACACTTCAAGAAAGGCCAGATGGGAAGTAGCGCGGTACCTACAAAAAGAAATCCAATCAAAAGTGAAAGAATCTCATCGCTGTCAAAACTTCTAAGAAGCCAAATCAGCATATCGTTTGAGAACATTCCACTTTGGCATGAAAGGGACTTGTCAAACTCTGCCAATGAAAGATTCATCCTTCCAATGACATCCATTCTGTTGGATGAAATGATAGAGACGATGATCAAAATAATCGAAAATCTTCAGGTTGATACAAAACGTGTGAAAGAAAATCTTCACATAACTAAGGGGCAAATCTTTGCCGAGTTTGTGTTAGAGGCATTGATCAAAAAGGGAATACCCAGATTCGAGGCATACAGGGATGTTCAAAGGGTTGCCTTTGTAGCACACAAGAAAGGAATTGATTACCTTGATGCAATAAAAAATGACAAAATGATCTCATCCAACCTTTCGAACAAGGAAATAGAATCAATATTTGTACCTGAAAAACACTTGGGCGCATCACTTACCATAATTGATAATGTTAACAAGCACGTAAGAGCAAACACTAAGAAGTTTTCCTAGATTTCAGCAAGGATTTGTGGATTTGAGTTCCGTACTGCAGCGCCTTTTTCTGTTTTTGTGCAGAAATTTCTGGCACGCCATAATCCATGGCTAACGCACGTATAGCATGCTTCCTCTTCATATCATCTGGACCATGAATTTTTTCAGAGATTGGAATTTTTTTTGCATAGTCTATAAAATTTGCTGATAGAAATGGCTGGATTATTTTTACGTCAAACTCTGCAGTGACATTATTTACCGCAATCATCATCTTGTTTTCGTTTTTTAACTTCTCATCAATCATATCCATAACCCTATCCTCGCCATCTTCAATTGCTTCACGATACGAATTATATCCGCAAAACAGCTCATCAATGCCATTGGCGGTAACAACGGTTGTAAGATCATTTGCCTTGGCTAATTTTGCAACATAGTAAAATGCTATACAATTTTCATTCCATGAAAGATTGTCTGTCTTTATAATATTCTTGATCTTCTCTGCTGTCTCAATGAAAGAGTCGCTCTGAATTTCTAAAATTTCATGCGGAATATCTAATTGTTTACTAACGATCTTTGAAAATTCTATATCGTGAGAGCCAGGAAAGCCAATGGTAAGAAGTGTTATCTCATATGACAAGTTCTTGCAAGTTTTTGCAATCAGTGCACTATCTACGCCACCAGAAAACGCTATGCCAATTTTTTTGCCGGCTACAGTGCTCTTAACTGCATTTTGAACTTCCAATAGCAACTGGTCTGTATTGTTCAAACTATTATCGACCAACCGACATTTATTATTAATATTATGTAATTGAAAATCCAAAAATTGAAAATTAACCGATAAACGTCTAAATTGCTCCTCTGCCTTCAAAAACCGTGAAAACCAAAATAGGTGTAGAGTTTGAGATTGATTTTGCCCACACTCTAAAAGGCCATCCAAAATGTGGCAAACCACACGGCCACACCTCTAAAATCATCGTGGAAGTCAGTGGTGACGTTAAGAAAGGCGAAACCTTTGAGGATAATATGGTGCTAGAATTTGATCACTGCAAAAAAATTTGCTGGGATACAATACAGCAGCTTGACCACAAAAACCTGGATGATATGTTTGATTTTCCCACATCTGAAAATATAGCTGCGTGGATTTTTGAAAAACTTGGTGAAAAAGTTCCGGTTGTTTCTGTGAAGTTTTTCGAAGGAAGCAACAAATACTGTGAAATTACCAGCTAGTATACGCTATGGACTATATTGTGACTATACCTTTTATTTACAAATATTATTCGAAGAATACTTGTACCATTCCTGCATCCTAGGACATAGATATGGAGCCAAAAATTTCGGAGAAGGTATGGGATCCCAAGATAGAATTAGAGATTAGAAAAAAATGGGAGGGCTCAAAACTTTATGAATTTCATCCTGACGCTGATGGCTATACAATAGATACTCCACCACCATATCCTTCTGGCAGGCCGTGGCACATTGGAGCTGCTGCTCACTATGCACAGATTGATATGATTGCCAGAACCGCCCGCATGAACGGAAAAAATGTTTAC
>Ga0207962_1000192_pt1 | contig 18617 bp, 15 predicted proteins | sample Knorr_S15_td_AAI_FD_185603 | JGI IMG/M metagenome (GOLD analysis project Ga0207962, IMG submission 185603) | Marine microbial communities from Southern Atlantic Ocean transect - Knorr_S15_td_AAIW_ad_750m_LV_A (SPAdes) (version 2) | ecosystem: Environmental > Aquatic > Marine > Oceanic | place... | reverse complement strand
GAGGAGGTCCGGTACGTCGGCCAGCCGCTCGACGACCGGGAACTCGGCGGCGGCGGCCGCCACGGGGTCCGGCTCCTCCATCACCCACGTCGTGGTGTGCGGGACGTGGATGGCCCACCCACCGATGCCGAGCACGGGCAGCACGTCGGATCTGACCGAGTTGCCCACCATTACGAAGGTCGATGGTTCGATGGAGTGCCGGTCCAGCACAGCGGTGTAGGTGGTCTCGTCCTTCTCGGCCACCACCTCAACCTGCCAGAACCGGTCCGCCAGGCCGCTACGGGCCACCTTGCCCATCTGGTCGTTCAGGTCGCCCTTGGTGATGACGAGGAGGCGGTGCGTGGTGGCGAGGCGGTCGATGGCAGTCGACACCCCGTCCAGGAGCTCGATCGGGTGGTCGAGCAACTCGTGGCCCCAGGAGACGATCTCGCCGATCCTCCTACTCTCCACTAGGCCTTTGGAGAGGTCGACGGCGGTGGTGATCATGGAGAGCACGAAGCCCTTCACGCCGTAGCCGTGGCGGTCGATGTTGGCCCGTTCGGTGGCAAGGAGTGCGCTGTCCGTAGTGTCGCCGTCGGCCCATGGCGCCATCAGGACTCGGAACCGACCCTCCACCTCGTGGAATCGGGCTTCGTTCTCCCAGAGCGTGTCGTCGGCGTCGAGGCCCAGCACCGGGAGGGTCTCAGGCGTCTGGTTGGGGGAGGCCACAGCGGGAGAGCCTAGGTGCGATGGTCGGTCGGGTCGGTCGTGTCTGGTGTCCGCGAACGGTCCGGTACCCGGGGGTACCTTGGGCCCATGCGGGACCTGTGCATGCGATCGGCCTGTCTTGGAACGGCCGATGTTCTGGTGATGATGGACGTGAAGGAGTTGACCTTCACCGTCTTCGACCTCGACGAGGTGGACGGACCGGGAGCCGTCGTGCTCTGCGACGTACACCTGGACCGGTTGAAGGCTCCCAAGGGCTGGGCCCTCGTCGACGAGCGGACCGGCGGCAACCTGATCCAGTTGCCCGAGCGTCCGATTACCCGTGAGGAGGCCGCCGACAGGATCGTGGGTCCCGTGGCCGATGTCGCTCCTATCCGTCCGGTGGAGGCCGCCGTCCATCCGCTGGCGTCCGCCCGCACCGCCCGGTTACGTCCCGAGCCCGCCCAGATGCCGTCTGCCGCCGAGACGCCGATGCTGGCCCGTGCCTTCCTCGGCGTCGACCGGCACCCGGCCGCGCCGTCCGACGAATCGGACCCTGCCGTGGATCCCTTCGGTGACCAGTCATGGGACCAACGGGACCAGCGCGAGGTGCTGGACGAGCAGGACGACGACGGTCAGTTCATCTTCGGAGGCGAGCCGGGCGCCTGAACGCCTCCGGTCTGCCCATGACGGCGTTCGCCGCCCGGGCGCTGGTGCTCACGGTCCTCGTTGCCGGCTGTAGTGGTCAGCCAGGAGAGGTCGCCGGCGAGTTGTTCGCCGACCCGCCGGGTGCGACGACCTCAGCCCAACTGGGCGCTGAGGTGGCCACGACGGTTGCATCGACCAGTACGGGTCCGCCGACCAGTGTCGGCACGCCTGGTGCCGACCCGCCGAGCACGAGCCCGACCACCACGACGATTCGGATCACCACGACGGCTACACCGACCACCGTCGTCCCGCCGACCACCAGCCTCCTGCCGACGACGGGTTGGTCTGCCGGTAGCTGGGTCGACCCGGGCACGATAGGCCAGCCGTGGGGGAGCGTTCCCGGCGTGCTTACGTTCCGCGGGTCACCGACCCGGAGTTGGCACGGGACGGGACCCGTTCCGGTGGATCCGGTGGTGGCCTGGCGGTTCCCCCGTGACGGGAAGATGTGCTCGCTCTCGGTGGTCGGCGACGTGGAGAAGGAGTGGTGCGGCGTCGGTTGGACCGGCCAACCTGCGGTGTTCCAGCGCGACGGCCACACCTGGGTGGTGTTTGGCGGCCTCGACGGCAGGGTCCACTTCCTCGACGGGATAACGGGTGCACGTCGGCTCCCGGACTTCACCACCGGCGACCTGGCCAAGGGTTCGGTCACCGTGGACCCCGACGGCTATCCCCTCGTCTACGTCGGCTCCCGGGACGACCTGATGCGGGTTATCGCCTTCGATAGGGACGAACCGGTCGAGCTGTGGAGCCTCCACGCCGAGGACTCCGGCCAACCTCTCTGGAACACCGACTGGGACGCCGCTCCACTGGTGCTGGCCGACCACCTGTTCGCCGCCGGTGAGAACAGCCGCTTCCACGTGGTCAGGCTTCGACGGGGCTACGACGCCGACGGCCTGGTCACCGTCGATCCGGACATGGTCTGGTTCACCCATGGATGGGACAACCAGCTCATCGCCGACGTCGGCTACAACCTGTCGATAGAGAACTCGCCCCTGGTGATCGGCGACACGCTCTGGTTCGCCAACTCCGGCGGCCTGGTCCAGGGCTGGGACATCGCCGGCCTGGCCATCGGGGTTACGCCGCGCCGGATTTTTCGCTTCTGGGCGGGTGACGACGTGGACGCCACTCTGGTTCCCGATGCCGAGGGGATGCTCTACGTGGCCGTCGAGTACGAGCGGGAGACCGACCGGTCTCATGAGTTGGGACAGGTCATCAAGCTGGATCCGTCGAACCCGTCGGATCCGCTGGTGTGGGCGCTCGAGGCCCGGTCGGAGGCGCCGTCGGGGGTGTGGTCCACGCCGGCCGTGCACCGTGACCTGCTCATCGTCGCCACCGACGACGGCGAGGTCCTGGGCATCGACCGGGAGGTGGGCAGCGTTCGTTGGACACTGCAGCTCCCCCGGCCCGTCTGGTCGTCGCCTACGGTGGTGGACGACGTGATGGTGATCGGGGACTGCGCCCCGGCTGGCCGGGTACTCGCCTTCGACGTGGCCGATACGAGCGTCGTTCCTCCGTTGCTTTGGGAGGTGCCGACCGGGGCATGCATAGAGGCGTCCCCGACCATATGGAACGGCACCGTCTACATGGGCTCCCGGGACGGCTACATGTACGCACTGCGCGACCGCCGCTGACCGGTCGTGGCCTGCCGGATGGGATCCGTCGGGCTACCCGCAGTTAGGTTCGCCGCTGACCATCCACCCGTTCCACCACGCCGGGCCTCCGCCCGTGCCGCTGCTGATCCAGGAAGCCCCCCATGGCCGACGTCACCGAAGTCGAGATCCGGGACCTGACCAGGCAACTCATCGCCGAGGTCCCACCGCAGGAGGTGGACCAGTTCGAGTTCCGGGGCGCCCAGTTCGATCGGGGCCTGGCCCTGGTGCAGTTCCCCGTGGGCCTGGGTGGGCTGGGCCTGTCCAGCCGCAGGATGCAGACGGTCGTCGACTCGGAGCTGCGAACTGCAGGTGTGACGTACCACGACCTCAACATCAACCCGATCGGAATCGGAATGGGGGCACCGGTGGTGCTCACCTACGCCTCCGACGAGCAGAAGCAGCGCCTCCTCCGACCCATGTACACCGGTGAGGAGATCTGGTGCCAGATGTTCTCAGAGCCGGGCTCGGGCTCCGACGTCGCCGGTCTCTCCTGCCGTGCCGTCCGGGACGGCGACGAGTGGACCGTCAACGGGCAGAAGGTGTGGACGACGCTGGCCCACGTGTCGCGCTGGGGGATGCTGGTCGCCCGGACCGACCCCGATCAGCCCAAGCACAAGGGCCTCACCTACTTCCTGCTGGACATGGAGTCCGAGGGCGTAGACGTCCGACCGCTCCACCAGATCACCGGCGAGGCCGAGTTCAACGAGATCTTCCTGACCGACGTGCGGATACCGCACGACCGGGTGTTCGGTGAGGTGGGCGGTGGATGGGGTGCTGCGGTGACCACGCTCATGAACGAGCGGGTGGCTCTGGGTGGCGGCGTGCCCAAGAAGGGCTCAGGTCCGATCGGCGACCTGGTCAAGCTGTGGGGCGAGCGGAAGGGCGCTCTGGATCCGGTGGCCCACGACGTTATGCGCGACCGGGTGGCCAACCTCTGGACGCAGGCAGAGGCGTTGCGGCTCACCAACTGGCGGGCCCGCGAGGCGTCCAAGGGTGGCAACCCCGGACCCGAGGGTTCGGTCACCAAGTTGATGTCGGCCGAGATGAACCAGCACATCTACGAGACGTGCATGGACCTGCTGGGCGCCGACGGGATGGTCTACGACGCCGGCTACGAGCGCAAGCGGCCCGACGGGCTCCGGCTGACCGGCGGTGTGGGAACGAAGTACGCGTTCCTGCGGGCCCGGGCCAACACCATCGAGGGCGGCACCTCCGAGGTGATGCGGAACATCCTGGGGGAGCGGGTCCTGGGCCTGCCGGGCGACGTGCGGGTGGACAAGGACATCGCCTGGGCTGACGTGCCCCGCAACTAGCCGGGGCCCCGTTTCCACCCGGCTTCGGGTGGTCGGGCCTAGCCCCGGTGCCAGGAGGTGCCCTTGGCGGAGTCCTCCAGGACGATCCCCCGGGCGGCAAGTTCATCGCGGATGCGATCGGCCCTGCCGAAGTCCTTCGCCGCCCTGGCGGCCAGGCGCTCGTCGACCAGGGCGTCTATCTCGTCGTCCTCGGCGTCGCCGACGGCCCGTGCCGGCGCGGCTGCCGAGCCCAACTCCAGCCCGAGGGCTCCGGCCAACTGGATCGCCGCAGCGTGCAGGCCGGCGGCGGAGCCGTCGTCCTCGGCGTCCAGCGCCCGGTTGGCGTCCCGCACGGCGTCGAAGATCACGGCCAGGGCCTGCGGTGAGCCGAGGTCGTCGTCCATGGCCGAGGTGAACCGGGCCACCGCGTCGGCGTCCGGCTCGGTGTCGGGCAGGTCCGCGGCGGCCATCCGGTCGGCGAACTTGTCGAGGCGGGCCAGGGCGGCGGCCGACTGGTCCAACGTGGCCGGGCCGACCTCCATGGTGCGCCGGTAGTGCGTCTGGAGCACCAGCAGGCGCAGTGCCCTGGGATCCCAGGTGTCGAGCAGGTCGTCCAGCGTGGTGAAGTTCCCCAGCGACTTGGACATCTTCTCGCCGTCCACCTGGACCATCCCGTTGTGGATCCAGTGGCGGGCGAAGGCCCGTTCGCAGCCCAGCGCCTCGGCGCGCTCGTTCTCGTGGTGCGGGAAGACGAGGTCGTCTCCACCGCCGTGGATGTCGAAGCCGTCGCCCAGCAGGTGCAGCGACATGGCCACGCACTCGATGTGCCAGCCGGGACGGCCGGGACCCCAGGGCGAGTCCCATGTGGGCTCGCCGGGCTTGGCTGCCTTCCAGAGGGCGAAGTCCAGCGGATCGCCCTTGTCGTCGTCCACCTCGACACGGGCACCGGCACCCTCCCGGAGGTCGTCCACCGAGCGCCCAACCAGGGCTCCGTAGCCATCCAGGCGGTCCACGTCGAAGTAGACGCCGGAGGCGGTCGTGTAGGCCATGCCCCGGTCGACCAGCTCGCCGACGACCTCGACCATCCTGTCCACGTACTCGGTGGCCCGGGGGCGTAGGTCGGGATGGGCCACGTTCAGCCGGTCCATCTGGCTGATGAAGGACGCCTCGAAGCGACTGGCCACCTCCGGTTCGCTACTGTCCTCGTCCGCGGCCCGGTTGATGATCTTGTCGTCGATGTCGGTGATGTTGGACACCGCGCACACGTCGTAGCCGGACCAGCGCAGGTAGCGGACGAGCACGTCGAATGCCAGCGTCGAGCGAGCGTGCCCCAGGTGGGGGTCGTCGTAGACGGTGGGCCCGCACCAGTAGACCGAGGCCTTCCCCGGGTCGCGGGGGGTGAACTCGACCTTGTCGCCGGTCAGGCTGTCGGTGAAGCGCAGCACCGGGTCAGGATACGGCCAGTGGGCAGGACCCCCGCCGGGATGCGGCTCTTCCGGGCCTCAGGTGAAGGCAGGCTCCGCGGCCCTGGTCACGTGGTGCGGACCCAGGACTCGGGGATGGTGGCGTCCAGCCGCAGGCCCAACAGGGCGGCTGCGGTGGCCAGGCCCGAGGCTGCCGTCGGGTCCTCGCCCGACCCGGCCAGGATGCCTCCGGCCAGCAGGTCGATGGCGTCACAGGCCGTCACCGTGTCCAGGTCGTTGTCGAGGGCAGCCCGCACGGCGGCCAGGGTGGGGGCTGGGTTCGGGCCACGGGGCCGCCGGGCAGCTGCGATCAACCGGTCCAGTCGGGTGACGGCGTCGTCGATGTCGTAGTCGAACCACTCGAAGCCATCGCGGTAGTGGTGGGCCATGAGGGCGAGGCGGATGGCCCTCGGGTCGTGCATGCGGCGCAGGTTCCGGACGAACACCAGGTTGCCCAGCGACTTGGACATCTTGGTGCCCTCGTAGGCCACCATCCCCACGTGCATCCAGTGGCGGGCCAGCGGCTCCCCGGTGGCCGCCCGGCTCTGTGCCGCCTCGCACTCGTGGTGGGGGAACGTCAGGTCGTCGCCCCCGCCGTGCAAGTCGATCGTGTCGCCGAGTTCGGCCATGGCCATGGTGGAGCACTCGATGTGCCAGCCGGGGCGACCGGGACCGAACGGCGACTCCCACGACGGCTCGCCGTCGTTGCTGGCCTGCCACAGTACGAAGTCCAACGGGTTGCGCTGCCGGGGGTCGTCGGGGTGCCCGCCGCGTTCGGATGCGTAGGTGAGCATCGTGGCTTCGTCGAGCCCGGTGATCGAACCGAACTCATCCCAGGTGGACACGTCGAAGTAGGTGTTGCCCTCGACGGTGTAGGTGTGGCCGTTGGCCTCGAGGCGGCCGATCAGGTCGAGCATGCCGCCGATGGACCCGGTGGCCGTGGGCTCGGCGGTTGCCGGCCGGAGGTCCAACGCCGCAAGGTCGGAGTGGAAGAGCTCCATCTCGCGGGCGGCCAGCTCCAGGTGGTCGACGTCCAGCTCCCGTGCCTTGGCCAGGATCGAGTCGTCGACGTCGGTGACGTTGCGGACCATCCGCACCTCGTGGCCCAGGTCCTCCAGGCGGCGGACCACCAGGTCGAACGTGAGGTAGGTGAAGGCGTGGCCGAGGTGGGTGGCGTCATACGGCGTGATGCCGCAGACGTACATCGACACGCTCGGGCCGGGCTCGAAGGGGACGACCTCGCCGCGGGCCGTGTCGTACAGGTGCATTCCCATGGGCGGGGACGGTAGTGGGCGACCGGACCCGTCGCGGCCTTCGCTCGGAGGTGCTCCCGGTTGAGGTCCGCGGCCCTGGCCACGGTGACGCTCCCGGTCCCGGGGTCAGCCCCGCACGAACGGGACCGAGTGTTCCCAGTCGGCGAGCATGGTCCGCAGCGCGGTGACCAGCAGGAGGGGCTGGTCGAGCATGACGTGGTGTCCCGCCAACGGGATCTCCACCACGGGCGCCACCCGGCCCAACTGCTCGTACATGTATGCGCCGATGTCGGCCGTGACCAGGCCGTGCTGGGCCCGGAACAGGGCGATCCGACAGGTGATGCGTGGCAGCAGGTCGTCGGCGGCCGCCCGGTCGGGGAGGAAGATGGCCGGGTCGAACTTCCAGGTCACGCCGCCCTCGCATGCCCGCAGCGAGTGGGCCGCCACGTCGGCCATGACGAACGGCTCGTAGTGGTCCTGTTCGGGCACGGTCCGGAAGCGGGCGATGGCCGCGGCGGCGTCCGCGTACACCTTGGTGTTTCGGAAGTTGTCGCGGCGACCGGTGTCCATCTCGGGGTCGGCGCGTACCACCGGCGAGTCGATGACGATGCCGCCGGCCAGACGGTCGGGATGTCCAGCTGCGGTGGCCAGTGTGACGAAGCCGCCCATGGAGTGCCCGATCACGATCGGCGGGCCGGCCATGTCGGCGGCGTCGGCCACGGCCACGACCTCGTCGGTCCACCTCTCCAGCGAGTACATGTCACGCCTGTCGCTGTCACCGTGGCCGGAAAGGTCCAGGGCCGCGACGCGGTAGTTGCCGGCGAACTGGGCGGCCACGTGAGTCCACCAGTGGGCGTGGGCCGCTCCGCCATGGACGAACACCAGGCCGGGCTTGCCGGTTTCGCCCCAGGTCAGGTAGTGGATCGAGGCACCGTCGACGTCGACTGTGGCGTCCCCGTGTGGCACGTCCAGAGCATGCCGGTACCAGGCTGGGGCGTCCTGCCGTGTGGTCATGCGCCCCCGACAGGAATCGAACCTGTGACCTACCGCTTAGGAGGCGGTCGCTCTATCCGACTGAGCTACGAGGGCGAGAGAGGCGCGTTATGTGGCGCGTTACCGCCCACAACGGTCATCCTCGCTGTCAAGGTTACCGGTGGGGCAGGTTTGGCCGTTTGGGATCGGGCCGCGGCGAGGTGGTGGTTCCATCTAGTTATTCCGAATGTTCGAGTAGTGGCAAGTCGATGGAGAGTTCAGGTAGGTGGAATGCTGGGTTGATGCGCTGGGGGGTTGTCGGACACGGAAGGATTGTCTCTAAGTTTCTCGACGCGGCGCGAGGCGTCGGCCACGAGGTAGTAGCGGTCACCGGTCGCGAGACCTCGAGGGCTGCCGTCTTCGCAACCCACCACGGAATTGGCTGGGCGGGCGGCAATCCGGCTGACCTGGTCGGTGAGGTGGACGCCGTCTACGTTGCCACCCCGCACAGCAGTCATCGAGACGTCGCTCTAGTTCTCCTGGGGGCTGGAGTGCCCGTGTTGTGCGAGAAGCCGATGGCCGTCAACGCGCTCCAAGTCCGACAGATGGTCGCCGTTGCTCGGTCATCGGGGACCTTCCTGATGGAGGCCATGTGGACTCGGCACCTCCCCGTCTTCAGGGTGTTCCGGAGGTGGATCGACGAGGGTCGGCTCGGCGAGATCGAAATGGTCGAAGCAAGATTCGGGTTCAGTGTCCCCTACGATCCGACCAATCGGCTCTGGGCACCGGGGTTGGCCGGGGGCAGCCTGCTCGACGTCGGGATCTACCCGCTGACCCTGGCCGAGTTGGCGTTCGGCACCCAACCAGTCTCCTTCGACGCCGAGGCCGAGCTGTCTCCCGATGGCGTGGACGCATGCCTGTGCGTGGTAGCTGACTACTCCGCGGGTGGGTCGGCCAGGCTCACCTCGGCCATCAATGCCGATTTTGCACCCAACGGTCGAATCATCGGCACCAAGGGAATCATTGAGGTTCCGAACTTTTGGTGTGCTGAACGAATGGCACTCACCTCTCTGAGGGGCGAGAAGGTCGACGAGGTGCACGAACCGCACCAGGTCAACGGGTTCGAATACCAGATCATCGAAGCGGCCCGGTGCCTAAAGGTTGGAGCGGCGGAGAGTCCGGTGGTCCCTTGGGTCTGGTCGGTGGCTATGGCTGAGCTGATGGACGAGATCCGGTCCCGAATCGGAGTCGTCTATCCGTGCGACAGAGAGTCTCTCTGATGGGTGGGTTGTCCCGGCCGCTGTCGATGGTGATCCAGGGCGCGACGCCTCTGTTCGGGGCGACTCTGGTTTCCGAACCGCAACGGCTCCTTGACGAGGTTTACGAATCTGGAGTCGATGCCTTCGACTCGGGACTGGTCTACGCCGATGAGGGAGGTACATGCGACGGTCGCCTAGGTGCCTGGGTGGCCGACCGGGGACTTCGCGCTGCTGTCACCCTTATCGGGAAGGGGTGCCATCCCGGTCCACCAGACTGGACCGCGTCCCGGGTCCGCCCTGAGACGGTGGCCACCGACGTGGCGGCCACCCTGGACCGTATGGGGACAGACCGGCTCGACCTGTGGTTGTTCCATCGGGACGATCCCTCGGTCCCGATCAGTGAGTTGGTTGATGCCGTACTGGATCAGGTGGCGTCCGGCACGATCGACGCTTGGGGGGTGTCGAACTGGTCGACCGTCCGGCTCCGGCAAGCCCTCGGCGCCGCCGATGCCTCGCCACCGATCGTCACCAGCCCCCAGTTCTCACTAGTTGATCAACTTGCCGAGCCGTGGCCAGGTGTCACCACCCTTACTGGTTCTGAGCGGGCCGCCGATCGGGCGTCGCTAGTAGAGACCGGAATCACCGTGGTTGCGTGGTCGCCGCTTGCCGCCGGCTTCCTAACTACCTCCCACCAGCCAGGATCGAAGGCTGACGCGGAAACGACCCGGTGCTACGACTCGGTAGACAACCGACTCCGGCGCGATCGCTCCCGAGAGCTGGCTGCTTCGCGAGGTTGCAGCCTGGAACAAGTGGCCATCGCCTACCTAGCAAACTCGCCGTTACGCGCTCACGCAGTGTGCGCGGCGCGTAGCGGCGCTGAGGCTACGGCAAATATTGAGGCTGCAGCGATGGATCTCACCAGTGAGGAGCGACGGTGGCTCGAACAGGGCGACTGATAGCAGATGGAATGCTGGCGACGGTTACGGTCCGCGGATGCCCCGGACCGAAGCAAACGGAATCACCATCGAATACGACATCAGCGGTGAGGGCGAACCGCTTCTACTCGTCATGGGCTTGGGTGGTCAGCTAACCGACTGGCGCGACGACTTCGTTGAACTGTTCGTCGACAAGGGTTTCCAGGTCATCCGGTTCGACAACCGAGACAGCGGCCTTTCGTCACAGGGAACTTGGAGGCCGCCCAACCGGGCCAGTGTCGTCCGATCGATCCTCACCCGACAGCCGGTGAAGGGCGTGGCCTATTCCATGGTTGACATGGCAGACGACGCCGTCGGGCTCTTGGACCAGTTGGGAATCGAATCGGCTCACGTCGTCGGTATCTCGATGGGCGGGATGATCGTTCAGGAGATGGCGATCAACCACCCGGCGCGGGTCAGGACCATGTGCTCGATCATGTCGAACACTGGCGATCGCCGAAACGGCGGTATGGCGGCATCGTTGATCTCGAAATTTGCATGGCGTCGTGCGCCGACGCTGGACACCTCTGTCGAGGACAATGTGGAGATCTTCGGCCTGATCTCCGGCCCCCACTTCGATGCCGAGGAACATAGAAAGCAGGCCCAACTGCTGGTCTCCCGGAGCTTCACTCCGGAGGGGGTCGAGCGCCAGATGGCTGCTATCTCCAGCACACGCGACCGCACGACTCCGTTGGCATCGGTTGCCGCTCCGACGCTGGTTATCCACGGCCTCGTCGATCCACTGGTCAAGCCCAGCGGTGGTCTTGCGACGACCAGGGCCGTTAAGGGCTCCCGGTTCTTAGGTATACCCGATATGGGACACGACCTGCCTGAGCCACGTTGGTCTGAGATACGCGATGCCATCGTCGAGAATTGTCGACGCGCGGACCAGCGCTGACGACATCCGTTCCTATCGGCATTTCTGTCAGGACTTTCAAAGCCTTGCCAACCGTTGCCTTTCGGCTACTCAATACATCGGTATGGTCCCCTCCGAGGCTCTGGTGGCCACCCCACCCACGTGGAGCCGGGCAGGCAGCCCGTCGACTATGACGACCTCGGTCCGGATGAGGCTGGGTCGACCCATCTCCACCCCCTGAGCCGCTACTACCACTACCCGGCTATCCGCGTCGACGTCGGCCAGGCCGCTACGCACGAGGTGGCAGGCCAGGGCCCGGTTGGTGGTACCTGTGGCCGCAGCCTCAGGAGTTCCTACTGCCGGGCAGAAGTCCCGGCACCGAATGGTCACCGCCGGGTTACCGGTCTCGGTGGTGAACACCGCCAGCGTGTCCGCGCCGATTCGGCGGCACAGGTCGGCCACCGCCGCATAGTCGGGGCTGAGCCTCCCGATGGCGGCCAACCCGTCGACCCGGACCACCAGATGGGTGAAGTCGGCACTTGCCGCTTCCAGCACCAACGGCTCGATGACCGCCCCGACGCCGATGCCCAGGAGCCGTGCCACCTCGGGGGCGTCAACCGGGCAGGGTTCAGCAACGGTCGGCCCCAGGGCCAGCATGACCTCCGGTCGCCCGTCGGCCCTTGCTGCCACGTCCACGGTCGCGGTGCCGCCCGGCGTACGGAGTGTCCACGGCAACGCTTCTGGGCATGGTGCCAGCCGGCCCTCCTCGACCAGCCAGGTGAACACGGCGATGGTCCCATGACCACACGTCGGATACTCGGTGAGTGTCGAGAAGAACCGAACGTCCACCACCCCCGAGTCCACGCCGGTCACGAAGCAGGTAGCCGGCGCCCCCACCTCGGTTGCCACCTGCTGCATCCGCTCAGCGCTGAATCCCGTAGAGGTCCCGACCACACCGGCGACGCTGCCACCACCCGGCACCTCCGAGAAGGCGTCGTAGAGCGTCAGCGTCCGGTCAGATGCGGTCATGCCACGGCTCCGCCTGTTCGAGTTCACCGGCCAGACGCAGGACCGTGGCCTCGGCGCCCACCGCTGCGCCGAACTGGACCCCGATCGGTAGGCCGCCGTCGGACCACCCGAGGGGCACTGACGCCGCCGGACCGCCGGTCACGTTGAACAGCGGGGTGAACGGGATTGCATCCAGGAGGCGCTGGAAGTAGCTGTCCCAGTCGTCGGTCTGCATGTCGAGCACACCCAGGGCCATTGGCGGCTCGGCAAGCGTGGGGGTGAGCAGCAGGTCGAACCGCTCGAAGAACTCCTCCATGGCGTGGGCCACTCTCCGGGCGTGGCGAAGTGCCGCCTCGTAGGCGGCACCGTCATGGCGTGCGCCAGCCTCGAAGCACGCCACCGTGATCGGCTCCAGCAGCCCTCCCGCCACAGCGGCCGGCTGATCGGCCAGCACGGCCTGCACCACCTGTCGGATATTCGTGGTGAACACCACGTCGAGCGCGTCGCGGAGTGCCCCGCCTTCGACCGGCGGTCGCACCTCCTCGACCTGGCAGCCCACGGACTCGCAGAGGCGCGCCGCACCGGTGGTGGCCCGTACGCATTCCTCCGACACCGCCTCGCCAGCAAGGCCGTCGGTCCACAACGCCACGCGGAGTTCCGGCATGTCACGGACCAGCGCATCGGCGAAGGACCCCGCCGACCCGTCGAATTCGTCGGCCCGACCGGGCAGGGGTCCGGCGGTGGCGTCAAGCAGCACCGCCGAGTCACGGACGCTGTGGGTCACGGCATGGCCGGCACTCAGCCCGCCGAGGCCCTCTGGCTGGTCGTTGCCGAGTGGTACCCGCGACCGCGAGGGCTTGAGCCCGAACAACCCACAGTTCGAGGCCGGAATCCGAATCGACCCTCCGCTGTCGGTGGCATGTGCAGCGGGCACTACGCCGGTCGCCACGGCGACGGCCGAACCGCCGCTCGAACCACCGGCGCTACGGGTCGGATCGAACGGGTTGGGGGTGACCCCGAACAGTGCCGGTGCCGTGCACACGTTCAGTCCGAACTCCGGCGTGTTGGTCTTCCCGAGGAGGATCAGGCCGGCGGTCCGCAGGCGTTCGACCAGCACGGCGTCGTGGTCGGGCACGAAGTCCGCAAGGGCCCGACTCCCGTTGGTGGCCGGCATGCCCCGGACCCAGGTGTTGAGGTCCTTGACGAGGTATGGCACGCCGGCCAGAGGACCGACCGCCGGGCCCGCACCGAGTTCGCGGCGGGCGTCGTCGAAGCAGGTGGTGACCACGCCGTTCAACGGCGGTTCTGTCGCCTCGATGCGCGCCATGCCCATCTCGACGACCTCGGCTGCCGTCACCTCACCGACAGCCACCAGCGCGGCCAGTCCGACGGCGTCGCGGCGGTCGTACTCGTCGGCACTCAGCACCGGCAGGCCTCAGTCCAGAACGGATATGAGGACAGCGCTTCGACTCCGTCGGCCGTCACCTGGACCATCTGCTCCAGCTTCACACCCTGTGTGCCTCCCAGCCGGCCCACGTAGCTCTCCACGGACAGCACCAGGCCGTCCTCGATCTCGCCGTCGTAGCCGCAGCGGCCCCAGTCGTCGGGATACGGGATCTTCGGATACTCGTCGCTCAGTCCCACGCCGTGGAAGGCACAGACGTAGCGCTGGGCGACGACGTCGTCGGGTTGGCGAAGCACGGCCTGGGACAACTCCCTGAACGAGGCCCCGACATGCAGGAGGGCCGCGTTGTGTTCGATCTCGGCCCTGGCCAGCTCGTATACGTCGCTCTGCTCGGCGGTGGGCGGCACCCCGCCACACAGGAACGTCCGGGAGATGTCGGCGCAGTAGCCGAACGGCCCGATCATGTCGGTGTCGAACGGCACCAGGTCGCCGACCTCGATGGTCCGGTCGGAGGCCTCCTGGTACCACGGGTTGCTCCGGGGACCGGAGCACAGCATCCGTCCGTCGATCCAGTCGCCGTCGTGGGCGATGTTGACCTGGTGCAGGATGGACCACAGCTGGTTCTCGCTGATGCCGGGGACCAGCGCCGCCTCCATTGCCGCCATCCCGTGCTCGGCCACGTCAATCGAGTAGCGCAGGGCGTCGAGTTCCAGCGGCGACTTGCGGCTGCGAGCCAGTTCGAGGACAGGGTCTGCGTCGACGACGCGCAGGCCGGCGTCGGCCAGGGCCGTATGCCCGCTGGGCGACGTGCGCTCCAGGCCGACCACGGCATCCGGCGGCAGCCCGACCTCGGTGAGAAAGTTGGCCACATCGGCGGCAAACCCGGCTGCGACCGCCGACAGGTCCAGGCCGGCGTCGAATGCCGTGATCGAATGGGCCGGTCGGGCATCGGCGACTATGTCGAGTGGTTCGGAGAAGCCGCCGTAGAGCACCAGCGGGCCCTCGGCAGGAACCATCAGGTAGGTCGAAGGGATGTGACTCTGGAACAGGGGAAAGCCCCGGTAGTCGGCGGCGTACCGGAGGCTCACCGGGTTGGTCAGCACGCACACGTCAAGACGGTGGTCGACCATGGTCGCTCGAAGTCGGGTCAGGCGACCGGCGCGTAGTGCGTCCAGGTCCAGGGGTGGTGGTGGCAGGAACTCCGGCACAGCGCGGACCATAGACCCCGCTGGTCCGCCGGCGGGCCTGTCCGCCGTGGCCAACGGACAGCATGTCCCCGGCGTGGTGAATCCGAGAATCGCCCGCGTCCGAGAAGTGATCAGTTCGACACGTGGGCTCCACCCCGATGCGCTGCGAGAATGCGCCGGTGCAGACCCGAGCGATCACCCTGCTGGCCTCGTCGTGCCTTCTACTGGCTGCGTGCGGGGGTTCATCCGAGCCCGAGGTGCAGACCACCAGCACGACGGATGTTCCGACTGCGACGGCACCCGCCACCACGTTGCCGGCTGCGGCCGGACCCGACGTCGCTGGGGAGGTCGACGAGGTGATCGACGAGGTGATCGAAGGCGTCCGCGAGGCGCTGGTGAAGTTGGTGATGGAGCGCGAGGGCATCGAACGGGGTGCTGCCGAGGAGCGGGCCAACCTCCTCATGGAGCTAGGAGCCGACCCCGCGGTCGTCGAGCAGCAGATGGCCATCTACGCCAGTTGGTTGGACAACTACCCGGCGCATCCCGTGCTGGGTCGGCACTGGACCGAGGATCAGGCCGAGTGCGCCATCGTGACCATGATGCGTGTCGAAGGGGTCGCCAGAACCGGACGGCTGATGAACGACGCCAGGACCGGCGGGATGTCCGTGGAGGACGCGCAGGCCCTCGTGCAGCCCGTCGCCTACTGCGTGGATCTCATGGCGATGGTGCGAGCCGAGTTGACGTCCGTGGGCGTCCCGCAGGACCTGGACTGCCTCCTGGCCGGCGTGGTCGAAGAGGAGGTCGCAACCTGGTACGTCGCCGTGTTCACCGACGGCCCGGCGGGGTTCAACGCCGCCCTCAGCGAGGGCGTCGACCTCACCTGCCCAACCGCTCCATAGGCGATCCGGATCAGGGTAGGACCCCGTCTCGCCGGCCGACCAGATGGCGATTCCGCCCTGAACCCTTCTCCGCAACGGCGGCTACCGGTCATCCGTGGCACGATCTGCCCTCCGGACAACTGGCCGGGCGGAGTGAGGTAGGAGGGGAAGCCCATGTCCATCGAACATGAGATCTCGGTCGGGTCCGAGACCGATGCCGAAGCGGCGGCCCACTTCGACCAGTACGACACGCAGGACATCTGGCAGAAGGACAAGGACCACTTCATCCACCCGTGGACCGACTTCGCCACCTTCCACGAGAACGGCTCGCTCGTCGTCGCCGAGTCCGATGGCGCCTACATCTTCGACAGCGACGGTCGCCGCTACCTGGACGGCATCGGTGGGCTGTGGTGCGTGAACGCCGGCTACGGGCGGGCCGAGATCGGTCGGGCCATGGCCGAGCAGGCCACGAAGATGACCTACTACTCGTCGTTCGGCCACCACACGACGATTCCCGTCGCCGAGCTCTCCGCCAAGTTGGCCAGCCTGGCGCCCGGGCCGCTCAACCACGTGATCTACGGGTCGGGCGGGTCGATGGCCAACGACACCACGGTTCGGCTGGTCCACTTCTACTTCAACCAGCTGGGCATGCCCGACAAGAAGATGGTCATCACCCGGGAGAACGGCTACCACGGCTCCACCTACCTGGCGATGTCGATGACCGGGATCGACTACGACCACATCGGGTTCGACGTCATCGGCGAGCCGCTCATCCAGCGGGTCTCCGGCCCGTACCTCTACCGGCGCCCCGACGGCACCACGCCGGAGGAGTACACCGCCATGCTGCTCAACGAGTTCCGCACCAAGGTCGAGGCCCTGGGCCCCGAGAACGTCGCAGCCTTCTTCGCCGAGCCGATCATGGGCGCCGGCGGCGTGCTGCTCCCGCCACCCGGCTACCTGCCGGGCATGCGCGACCTCTGCACCGAATACCGGATCCTCTTCGTGTCCGACGAGGTGGTGACCGCCTTCGGCAGGCTCGGACACTTCTTCGCCTCAGAAGACGTGTTCGGGATCGTCCCCGACATCATCAACTCGGCCAAGGGCCTCACCTCGGCGTACGCGCCACTATCCGCCACGCTCATATCCGACGAGATCTACGACGTCATCAGCGTCCCGCAGGCCGAGGGTTCGGTGTTCGCCCATGGCTTCACCTACTCCGGCCATCCGGTGTGCTGTGCCGCCGCGCTCGCCAACATCGAGATCATCGAACGTGAGGACCTCTGTGGGCACGTCCGACGGGTCGGCCCGTACTTCTCCGAGCGCCTGGCCACCCTCTCCGACCTCGGGATCGTGGGCGACGTGCGGGGCAGCCACTTCATGCAGTGCGTGGAGAACGTGGCCGACAAGGAGACGAAGGAACTCTTCGACCCGTCGGTGCACGTCGGCGACAGGGTGGCCGACGCCTGCGAGAAGCGCGGGCTCATCGTGCGGCCCATCGCCCACCTGAACGTGCTGTCGCCGCCGCTGGTTCTGAGCGTCGAACAGATCGACTGGATGGTCGACGTGCTGCGCGAGGGCATCATCGAGGTCCAGGCCGACCTTGTGGCCGAGGGGCTCTGGGACCCGGCATGACCGCTACGGGGAGCGACCTGTCCAGCGATCTTCCCCGAGGGGCATCGTGGGAGGTCCTTCCCGAATTCGAACGGTTCAGCCAGGTCGACGACGTCTTCAACCGGTCCTTCTGGGACCCCGAGGTCGCCACCGACGAGGCACGTCGGTTCTTCCGCTCGTACCGGGAACCGCTCACCGAGTGGCGAAACGCCGCCGGATTCGGGCAGCGGGACTACGCCATCCGAAATGCCGCTTGGCAGGTTGTGGACGTCTTCGCAGAGATGCACGATGCCGACGACCTCCGCGACGGGTTTCTGAGCCCGCTCACACAACTGCGCGACGGCCCGGAGGACCGATTCGACCTAGGTACGCCCGACGAGGCGACGGCGACCGTGAAGCACGTGGCCCGGGCCTTCGGGGCCGACCTTGTCGGGATCTGTGCCCACGACGAGCGGTGGGTCTACACGGAGCGGTACGCCCGACACGCCAACGAGGGACGTCCGGTCGACCTGCCTGCCGGTCTGACCAGCGTCATCGTGTTGGGACAGGCCATGGACCACGACCTGGTCGACACCGTGCCGTCGGCTCTGTCCGGAGCGGCGACCGGGCTGGGGTACTCAAAGGACGTCCTCGTCCTGCTGGCCACGGCACAGTGGCTCCGGAACCTCGGCTACAAGGCGGTACCCAGCCTCAACGACTCGGCGCTGGTCATCCCTCAGGCCCTTCAGGCCGGGCTCGGCGAGTACGGCAGGCACGGCCTGGTCATCACGCCCGAGTACGGGCCGCGTGTCCGGTTCGGAAAGATTTTCACCGACGCCCCGGTGGCCCACGACGCACCGATCGAGTTCGGAGTCACCGCCTTCTGCGAGGGGTGTCGACGTTGCACGGATGCCTGCCCACCGAAGGCGATCCCGGCAGCCGGACCGGTCTCGGTGAAACTCAACCGGTCGTCCATTGGTGGCGTGCGCAAGTGGTCGGTCGACGGCGAGAAGTGCTTCTCCTACTGGGGCCAGATCGCCAGCGACTGCATGATCTGCATCCGGGTCTGTCCGTACAACAAGGACTTCACGAAGCGACGCCACCGGATCGGCCGTCGCCTGGCGGCCACCCGCCTACGTGGGCTGATGCTCTGGCTGAACGGGCGGCTGGGATTCGGCCTACGCCTCAAGCCGGGTGACTGGTGGGCAGGAGCCACCCGCCGGCGGACCTGACCCTGCTGGGGGTCGGGCGGCTGGGCCAGACAGTGGGTGCGTCAGGTCCGGGTGCCGCTGAACGGCGCAGTCCCGAAAGCACCCAACTTGGCCTCGCCGCTGATTGCATCGCCGTCGACGGTGGCCGTGGCCTCGATGGTGATGGGCATCGGCGAGGTCATGTTGACGGTCCACGCCAGGTTGTCACCATCGACCGTGCCGTTC
>Ga0207962_1000189_pt1 | contig 18680 bp, 15 predicted proteins | sample Knorr_S15_td_AAI_FD_185603 | JGI IMG/M metagenome (GOLD analysis project Ga0207962, IMG submission 185603) | Marine microbial communities from Southern Atlantic Ocean transect - Knorr_S15_td_AAIW_ad_750m_LV_A (SPAdes) (version 2) | ecosystem: Environmental > Aquatic > Marine > Oceanic | place... | reverse complement strand
TCCTGCGCGACCCGATATAGCATTACAAATGGCACACCTTCCTATTCGTACTACAGGAAAATATGATGCTGAATGGATCTCAGAATTTTATGTGACTATGCATTCATTGGCTTCAGCTGTAGATGATTCTTTATTGATTGAAAAAAAGTTAGTTTGGCTGGCAAGAGAAGCTCGAAAACGTTTACCCGATAGTGCTTATTCTGCAAAAATGTATGATTTTATTGAGGCATCTTACAAAGCGAATCCTGATAAAAATGATTGGGAAAAAACACGGGATGAAGTCTACCAGCGTTATCAAAAAAACAGCACCGATGGTTATAGTTATCAGCAACCATTCGATGCAGGTATAAATTTTGCAGCAAGTCTTATAAGCCTATTCTACGGGGCTGGAAACCTGCCACGTACGATACAGATTGGTACACTGGCAGGCTGGGATTCAGATAATCCAACAGCAACCTGGGGAGGATTATTGGGTTTTTTGCTGGGTAAAGAAGGTATTAAAAGAGCCTTCAATAAAAGTAATTTTTCGGATGCCTACTGGATCCACCGCACAAGAAGAAATTTCCCAGATCATACACCAGGAATGGAAGGAGAAGATACATTCCAGCTCATGGCAAGACGGGGGATTTACATTATTGACCGGGTTGTTCTTGAAGAGATGAAAGGTGGTGTAAATTTAAATAAGGATGTCTGGTATATACCGATAATAAAAAACTAAATTTTATTTTACTCTTGGGAATAGCGGTTCATGATCTTTTAATGTCTCTCCTGGCTTAAGACCGCCCCAGGATAAGTCAACCCCCGGAGCATTGAGTGCATCCAATAAAATTGCAGTCCGGTTGGGCATCACGGGTGAGAGTAAAACTGCACCTAATCTCAGCGCTTCACCTGCTGTGTAAAGGATCTTTCCTGCCGCTGATTTATCTTCTTTGACCAGCTTCCAGGGTGCATTCTCTTCCATGTACTTGTTTACGCTCCGAATGTACTGCATGGTATTTTCAATGGCTTCATTTAACCGCATGTTCTTGATCATTCCATTCACGGTACCGCATAAGGATTCTCCTTTGGTTTTAATCCGCAATTCTGCTTCTGAAAGTTCACCGGGATCCGGTATTCTACCATCATAATTCTTTTTCATCAGTGTAGATATCCGGCTTAACAGGTTACCAAAATCGTTGGCCAGGTCACTGTTATATCTTTGGATGAATGATTCCATGGTAAAATTTGAATCCTGGCCTAATACCATTTCCCGCATCAGGTAATACCGGACCGGATCCACACCATAATCATCTATCAAATCCATTGGATTGATAACATTCCCAATAGATTTACTCATTTTGGATTCACCCATGAGCCACCATCCATGGGCAAAAATGGATTGGGGTAATTCAATGTTTGCCGACATGAGCATGGTGGGCCAGTATACTGCGTGCGTTGTGAGTATATCCTTGCCTATTAAATGATAGGATACAGGCCACCATTTATCAAAGGATTCATGATCCTTACCAAAACCGGGAGCGGTAATATAATTGATAAGTGCATCGAACCAGACATAGGTCACATACTCTTTATCAAAGGGCAGTTCAATTCCCCAATTTAATCTTGATTTTGGCCGGGAAACACACAGGTCATTCAAAGGTTGACGAAGAAATCCTAAAATCTCGTTCTTTCGATGTTCCGGCTGAATGAATTTTGGATTCGATTTAATATGATCAATGAGCGCATCCTGGTACTTGCCCATCTTGAAGAAATAATTCTTCTCTTTCAGTTTTTTTATATCGCGGAATTCATCACTTTCTGCCTCTTTTTCTGTGATGAATCGTTCTTCTGATACAGAATAAAGTCCTTCGTATTCATCTTCATAGATATCTCCTGCATCGTAGACCTTTTGGAGAAACATTTGCACAATTTTTTTATGGCGGTTTTCTGTTGTGCGAATGAAATCATCATAGGATATATGAAGTTTTTCCCAGAGGTCTATAAATCTTGGGGCCATTTCATCGCAATGCTGCTGGGGTTCAATGCCCCGGTCTTCTGCTGCCTGCTGAACTTTTTGTCCATGTTCATCGAGGCCTGTTAAAAAAAATGTTTCCCGCCCCGCATTTCGGTAGTATCGCGCCAGTACATCTGCCAGAATAGTTGTATAGGCGTGACCAATATGGGGTTTGTCATTCACGTAATAAATGGGAGTGGTTAAATAAAAAGTTTTACTCATGAGTTCAGGTGTTTTTGGATATGGAGTAAAAGATTTATCAAAACAAGCGGCATATAGAGGTTCTGCGGGATAGCATTCACCGCATCTTCCAGTTTAAAAGCAATCGCAGAGAAATCAGCATCAGGGTAAGTCTTGATCATTCGTTCCATTCCTGGCTTAAAGGATGTATGGTGCAGCAGATCATCAAGATTCTTTTGAAAACGGTTTGTGCTTTGGAACCAGATTTTCAGGACCATAAAATGAAATGAAAATGTGGACTGGTCCTGTTTGGCCAGTTTTGAATAGGTCTGGGTAAATTTTCGCCACTGGTCAGGATCATCCTGGGTAATGGTTTTGATTAAGCCTCCAATTAATATCATTAGATCACCCACAGACTGAGAAATAAGAAAACGTGCCTGATGAAGATTCCCTCTGCTTAAACCAGTTAGAAATGGGATATCTGTATCCTTGACCATTTTTATTTCGAACCAATTTCGAATAAAGGAGTCATCTAGCCTGGGAAACCCTACTCGCTGGCATCTGGATAGGATCGTGGGAAGCAGTAATTCAATATAATCTGTGACCAAAACTAGGGTAGTATTTTCCGGTGGTTCTTCAAGAAGTTTTAAAAGAGCATTTGCTGCTTCCCCCTGGCCGGCCGATAAAAGATGGGCATCAAAAATAAGTACCATTTTTCGACCCGATGTTTCACTTTTTAGATATAAGGATTTTCGCAACTCTCGAATGGATTGGATCAAGATCCTGTTTGCTCTGGGTATCTGTATTTTGAAAAATAGATTTTCTGATTTCTGGGCAATGGCCTCTGTAACCATCTCAAGATCTTTCTGATCGATACCGGTATTTTCACGATCTGTGTTCTTCTTAAGTGTGGGTAACGGAAAAATCAATTTCAGATTTTCATGCTGCAGGCGAAAAAACCGTTTGCAGGATGGGCAGTTTCCACAGGAATTCTCAGTACCCGATTCGCAATTCAATAGTTGTGAAAATTGAAGTGCGATCCCTTCTTTCCCACAGCCTGGAGGACCTGAAAAAAGATAGGCACTCCCTAATTGTTCGGACGATCCAATCTGAGAAAGTCGATCCCAGGCCCTGGGCTGGGCAGAAAGGATAGTTGATGATATTACTTCTTGATCAGCCATTTTTCTGGATCCAGTTTTTGACCTTTGCCCCAGATCTCAAAATGGAGTTTTGATCCATTTATAGATCCAGAATCACCCATATAGGCAATAACATCCCCATTCCGGACTTCGCTGTCCACAGTTGTCTCTATATTAGTTACGTGGCTGTATACTGTGTAAAAGCCTCCTCCATGATCTACGATGATAGTTGTACCATACCCCCGGATATAGGTTATAGTAGTCACCACGCCGCCTAGAATGGTTCGAATAGCTGAACCGGGCTGTCCCTTAATATCAATCCCCGGATTTTCTGTGGTTGTTTTCAGCTTCGGATTCCATTGCCGGCCAAACTTGGCAATTATGCGGCCTTCTGCCGGCCAGTGGAGTTCTCCCCGAAGTGCTTTGAAACTCTTTGTCTTAAGTGCTTCCTGCTGCTGTCTAATGCGGCTTTCACGTTCAAATCGTGCTTTATCTTCAAGCACTTTTTTAATAATATCTTCTAATTGCTTGATCCCTACTTCCTTTTCACCCACATAATTTGCAAGCGCCTTTTTATCCGTACGGATACGATTGAGTTCTTTTTCCCGGTTGATACGCATGTTTCGATATGAACTCATCTGCTTTTCTTTATCCCGCTTCAAATTCAAATTATCTCTTAACGCTGCTTCCAGTTCTAATTTTTTCTGGCTTATATCAATTAGCAATTTTTCAATCTGTTTTGTCATTTTCTTTTCTATATCAGAAATGATTTTCAAATAATGGGTTCGATACATAGCCTGCCGCCAGGTTGTGGAAGAAAAAACCCTCTCCAGATCGGTCAACCTGCCCTTTAAATAGGAATTCACTACCCGCTGCTTATAACGGATTCGTAATGCTTCCAGTTCATTTTCGTTCTTGAGAAGGTCCCTTTTCAGTTGAAGGATTCGTTTTCGTGTTTTTTCTTCTTCATTTTTTAAGGATTGGATCAGTTTTGCAGTGAGAGATATCTCTTCATCCAGTGATGAGATTCGAGTGGTGGCAGATCGTTCACGGGATTCAGCCGTTTTGATTTTTAAACGGAGTTGACTGATCTCAGTCTTAAGCGCATTAATCGCTTTATTCTGGTATCGAAGTTCTTCATCGTAATCACGTTCATCTGATTGTGCATAAATCTGCGGTACAGATAACAACAGAAAAAGAATTGTAATTGAAAATTTCACAGCTTTGAAAATACCCGGTTTTTATTTTTTTAAATAGGGGAGAATTGGATATAGGTCTTTATAATTCTTCTATTTTGAATAATTGGAAATTATGGAATGACAAATGTAGCGATTTCTGATCCATAAAATAAATCCACAGCTGCTCTTCCGGATCAGTACCATTGCTTCCTAAAATCTTTTCATGGGGGTCACCCAATAATTCCTGAACCTGCGGCAGCGATTGACCTATACTCAATTTTTCTGTACGGGCACGGGCTAACTCTAAACGACCCAGATCCATTTTCCTATCGATCAATACACGGGATTTATAATTATCCAGAGATTTAAGTTTTGCCCTCAGATCCAGAAGTAATTGTTCATTTCTTTTTCCAATGCCGCCGGAGAGTTCCCGCGCAAATTCCAGGGAATGAATAGCCAGTTGAATCTCTTCAAATTCATCCGCTTTAGTTGCCAGTTTTGCCATCTGAATGCCTGCTTTATATTGCAGTGCTTTCACTTCAAAGATAAGGTCTCCATTCAAGTCCAGGGCTTCAGCATATTTACCCATCGCTTTTCCAATAAAACCTGCCTCTTGATACTTTTTTCCTTCCCCTAGAATGACCCATGATTTATATCTTCGTAATTCTTTTTTACCCTGTATTGAAAATTCAGCCACATGTTTTACTAAGTTGTAGGCTTCAACATAACGGAACTCATTCAACATTTTTTCTGCTTCAATCATCCACAAAAGTGCGATCTGGTCTATCCGTCCATCCAGTATATTAAGAATCAATGTGTCATTTTTCACTCGGGTTCGAGCGTATTGGTATATGTTGAGAGCTTTTTGTGTTTTTCCTTTCTTCTCTAAAAGAATTCCCTCTTCAAGTATCTGATAAGGAATTTTATACTCACAATCTGCAATATATTCTTCCGCCCGATGCCGGTTGGCATGAGACGGGTACTCCGACATAAACTGTTTAAATATCTTTAGAGATTCAATATAATCTTTCCTGTAATAATATGTTTTTGCTTTATCGCCGCTTGTTTTTCTGCCGCCATAAAAAGCAGAAAGAGTTAGGTACAAACCATAATTTGAAAGATCAAAACGGTTTATGGGCGTGATATCACTGGGGTCACTTATGGTATGAATTTTGGTGTAAGAATAACGAAAATCCAGTCCTGCCGTAAATCGATTATTCTTTCCAGGATCTAAAATAAACCGGATACCCGCAGCATAGGCTGCTGATGTCCCCGATCCCGAAAGTGACTGTTCCCATATTTCTTTATCTGGGGTATAAAATAAGGCAGAAGCCAGCCCATAGGAATAGCGGAAATTCAGGTACCAGTTATTAAACGGCTGATATTGAAAATGGGTGGTTGCCAGGTATTCAGTCAGTTTAGGGGAAAAATAAGCTGTGTCCCCCCAACTGGCATTGGTCTCCGCCCATTCATCATTAGGAACTTGCGCAGGGTAAATTATACTGCTTGATCGATAGGAGATCCCCGTCATGATATTCATCCAGCTTGTACCCACCATATAATGGGGAATATTGATCAGGCCAACATCTATTTCAATTGCATTCCCCCATATATTATTTGTCCCCTGGCTAATGGGCGTGACATCTGAATCGTATCTTATTTTTCCAGGGTCATCTTTAAAAGAGTCACTGGTCAGGCTAGATGCACTTCCAGTAGATTTTCCGTTAACGCCAAATCCATACCGTACTTCAATTGGGATAATATTCACGGGAGATGCAAATTCTCTGGCATAAAACCATTTATTGATCCAATACCCATCTTCATATGCTGATTCAGTATCAAACTTGATCAGGCCAAAAAGGAATGTTCTCGGCTCTTTTTCTTCTTCTATTTGCCCGAACAATCCAGACAGCATAATAGAGAATAGAATGTGGCGTGTATTTTTCTTAAGAACCATAGGTAAGTAAAATTCCATGATTCCCGTGATTTTTACAAGAAGAGACTCGAAAAAACTGGCTAACTTTTCTATTCCATTTTCGGGAACATATGAATCAATTATTACATTCCTTTTTTATGGCTAGAAATAGATTTTTTACACTCATGGCACTATGTTTGATTGGAGCTCTTCAGGCACAGACCTTCTCCATAGCCCGGGTGCATTACAGCGGTGGCGGGGATTGGTACAGCGATCCCAGCAGTCTTCCAAATCTTTTGACCTATGTAAAAGAGAATACTCCCGTCTCGATTTACCCGGAAGAAGTTCGAATTAAATTGACAGATGATAATGCAAATCAATACCCCTATCTCTATCTTACGGGGCATGGCAATTTACGGTTCACAGACAACGAAGTGATCGCACTCCGTTCAATTTTAATGAACGGTGGATTTTTACATGCAGATGATAATTATGGGATGGACGCCTCATTTCGCCGGGAAATTAAGCGTGTTTTTCCCAATAAGGATCTTATCCATCTCCCCCATGACCATCCTGTGTTCCATATTTATTACAGCTTGCCTAAAGGTCTTCCCAAGGTCCATGAACACGATAATAAACCACCCCAGGCTCTGGCCCTGTTTGAAGGCGAAAGAATGATATTGCTTTATACGTACGAATCGGACCTGGGGGACGGCTGGGAAGATGCCAGCGTTCATCAGGATCCCTGGCCTGTTCGGGAAGCAGCCTTAAAAATGGGTGTTAATATTATTTATTTTGCCCTGACCCAATAATGCGGGTAGAAGAACATATTATTAAAGCCCGGTCCTTTTTATTCTGGCAGGATGTGTTCATATGCCTTTTTTGGGTTGGAATTATTGGATCATTTTTCATTTTAATTGGTATTCAGTTAGAATCGGTTTTTTACTTTTTACCCCAGACCAAGATCAATATTCTTTTTATCCTGGCAGGATCTGCAGGAACTATTATTTTATTTTGGATCGTACAATTTGTTAGGGCAAACAACAATAAAATCTATCGATACCAAATTGAAACATTAGCCCTTCATCTAGGCCAGGAAGCTTTTCCAGAAAAGAGTGATACAATCCTGAATGCGCTCCAGCTTGAAGCCGGTGCAGGAAAAAATGAATCAAAAGAACTGGCTGAATCCTACATAAAAAATATAGGTCATAAACTGAAGACGTTAAATATCCATCTACTATTAATAGATAAAAGATTGCCAGGATTGAAAAGTGCGCTCTTGATATCATGGATAAGTATCATTCTGGTGTTTTCATTTCGCTATGGTGCTTCAGCCGATGCTTTCCATCGCTGGGCCCACCCACAGCAGGAATACCCTGCACCAAAACCATTTTTACTTTCCAGCATAACGGGTGACATCCATATTCTTGGAGGTGAAAAAACCGAGATTAATATTCAGGCCCATACGACCATACCGGATACGGTCCATCTCTATTTAACGCCAAGCCAGGTATCAACCCAGAAAAGGGATTCTCTCAAATTAAAATTTTCCGCCGCTCCAAGCGCAGGCGGTCAGTATCATTTTAAGTTGCCTGAGTTGTTTCAGGATTATTCCTACCAGGCTGTTGTTGAAGCACAATATTTCTGGGAAGCATGGGAAAGAGTTGCATCAAATCCTGATACTATTTTTGTAACGGATCGGCCTGCATTTGAAACATTTTTAATGACAATCGTTCCACCAAAATACAGCAACCTGGACACAGAAACTCAGGAAGGGAATGTTGCAGTTGTCCAGGGATTAAAAGGATCGGTAATCCAGATTAATCTGACATCGAATCGAATGCTAGAGTCGGCCCATCTTATTATTAATGAAGACCGGGCAGAGATGGCTTCCAGTTATAATCGTGCATCAGGGTATTTCACCCTTATGGAGGAAGGGGAATTCACAGTCAACCTTGTGGACAAACGAGGAATTACCAACCGGGATCCCATACCCTATGCTCTTGAGATTATACCGGATCACGATCCCAGTCTTGCTGTCATTAAACCAGCCCCAATGATAGAACTGGGCAGTGAACAGACCATTCCCATCCATTTGGAGATCCAAGATGATTACGGGTTCACAGATCTTCAGTTGGCATACGAAGTTCGCAGACCCACGTATCTCCAGGCCGATCCTTATGTGGCTATGTTTACCATCCAGGATCTAATCCCGGATACCCTGAATCAAACGATCCATACGTTTTGGGAATTGGGTGACATGATGCTTATGCCTGAAGATGAAGTCCATTTTCATTTTGAACTGACGGATAATGACGATATTTCTGGTCCAAAGAAGACTATTTCATCCACCTTTATTGCACGGGTTCCTTCCCTGGCTGACCTTTATGCAAGTGCTGAAAGTTCAGAGACAGATTTTATGGAAAATCTGGCGGAAGGAATGGATGAAATTCAGGAACTGAAGGACCAGTTTGAAATCCTTGAACTGAAGGCACTTAAATCGAAGGAATTGGATTGGGATCAACAGCAATCCGTTAAAAACTCTCTTGAGCAGGCCAGAAAGGAACTGGACAATTTAGAAAAAATGGCTGAAGCAATGGAATCCATAACAGACCAAGCTGAAAAACACAAACTTTTTTCTCCTGATCTACTGGAAAAATTTAAAGAATTGTCTGAGTTAATCAGTGATATCATTCCAGAAGATATGTTGACTACTATGGATGATCTGCAAAAAGCACTTGAGAATATGGATATGAAATCCCTCCAGGAAGCTTTAAATGAGCTTTCAGAGAATATGGACCAGATTGAACAAGACTTGGATCGATACCTTAAAATTTTCAAACGTCTTCAGGCTGAACAAAAAATGGATGAACTTCAGAACAGGATACAGCAATTATTTGAACAGCAGAACGCATTGGATCAGGAAATAAGTGAAGCAGACAACACTACAGATCAATCGACCCTGGAACGGTTGGCCCAGGAAGAACAACGAAATCTGGATGAATTTAAAAACATTAAGTCCTTGTTAGAAGAAGCATCTGAACTGGTAGAACCTTTCAGTGAAACCGCATCCCAGGAATTATCGGAAATGGCTGAATCCGATCTGGCAGAAGAAACACAATCTGCACTGAATGAGACCGCTCAGAACCTTTCACAGCAGAACGTGCAATCTGCACAACGTTCAAGCCAGCAATCGATTCAGAATATGGAAATGATGATGATGCAGATGATGGACATTCAGCAGGGGTTCCAGCAGGAAACAGTTTCAGAAATGACAGAGAAATTTCAGGCCCTAATGCAGGATATGCTTTACCTTTCATCCCAGGAAGAACAGTTACGGTCTGATGTAAAACAAGCTTCCCGCAATTCCCCCAGGCTTCGCGAATTTGCATCCCGTCAGCAACTGCTTCAGGATCAATTACAATCTATTACGAATCAAATGATGGACCTCTCTAAAGAAACCTTCGCCATTACCCCAGAAATAGGCCGAGGTGTTGGAAAAGCAAATGCGGCTATGCAGGAAGCAAAAAATAAATTGACGGAGCGGAATGTGAGCCAGTCAGGAAAAAATCAGGATATGGCGATGGCAGGGCTCAACGAAGCCGCCCTGGGTCTATTTAACAGCATGCAAAGCATGCAGCAGTCTGGATCTGCAAGCGGCTATGAACAGTTTCTAAAAATGATGCAGCAAATGGCGGGTCAGCAGCAGGGATTAAACCAGCAGGGAATGCAGTTAAGTTTAGGACAGATGGCTGCGGCGGCACAGCAGCAGATGTTGCAGCAAATGCTTAAGAAACAAAAGGGGATCCGTAAATCACTGGAACAGATGATGAATGAAATGAGGCATTCGGGACAGCACGGGATGGGGGATTTGAGCGGCATCGCACAGGAAATGGATGAAGTTATCAAAGATTTACAAAGAAAACGCTTTAATCGCAGGACGCAGGAACGCCAGCAGCGTATTTTATCACGAATGCTGGACAGCCAAACATCCATGACACAGCGAGGACAGAAAGAAGAGCGTAAATCATCTTCTGCACGACAAGACATTGTATTTGAAGGGCCAGGCGGATTACCATCAGACCTGGGACAGCGTGAAAATCTTGCTCTTCAGGCTTTAAATAATGCAATAAATGCAGGATATTCCCGGGAGCATCAGACCATGATAAAACGTTATTTTAATTCATTGAGCCAGATACCTTCTGAAACGCAAACCATTGAGACCATCGGTGAAGAATAATTTTCTAATTATTATTTTTATTCTTGGGACAGCAGGTTTGACCGGTCAAAACCAGGCCTCCATTAATGCATCCATGAAAACTGCAAAAATGCTTGAAAGGAGAGACGATATAGATGGTGCTATTGCTGTTTATAAAGGGGTCCTTTTGAATAGCCCAAACCATCATCAGTCCATCCGCAGCCTGAAATCTATATACAGAAACAATCAGAAATATGCAGATGGAATCCAGTTCCTCAGGGAGAGGCTGGCCCAGTTTCCCAATGATATAAAGACCTATTCTGAACTGGGAGAATTTCATTTTCTGAATGATCAGAAAAAAGAGGCCAGATCTGTCTGGTCAGCTGGATCGGAAAAATTTAAAGGCAATCGGTCTTATTATCGTATCATGGTCTCCCTGTATGGGAGGTATGGTCTTGATGAAGACCTGCTTTTCCTTTTAAAAAAAGGTCGAAATAAATTCGGGAAATCGTTTCTGGCCTACGAAACAGGGGTCTATTACCAGACCCGAAGGGTATACGATATGGCCATGGATCAGTTTATTCTGCATCTTTTCCATGAACCAAAACAGAATGGACTCATAGAGCGGCGCATCCTGCTCATGAGCGATAAAAAGGACGCTTTACCCATTATTGAAACAAAACTGATGATTGCTGCTAAGAGAAATCCAGAAAAGATATTAAATGTTCTCAGCGAATTCTATTTCAAGCAGCAGAACTATGACCGTGCTTTCGAAATTAAAATGGAATGGACAGCATTAGGGGGAAAAGATTTCAATGGCTGGCTGGTGTTTGCCGATGAACTTCGAAAGGAAGGTCAATATCAATATTCAATAGAAGCATATAATTTTATCTTAGGGCATACATTACACTCCAACCTTGTGGGCAAGGCACTTTTGGGACTGGCCCAGACCTTTGAAGACCAGATTATTCCTGCGAATGAAGCCTATTTAATTCCATATTTTTTTGATAATAACATTTTCTTTGAAGATCCATTCCAGGTGTATACGTCCATTTCACCTGAACATTTAAAATCCAGTTTAACGCTCTACGATTCCCTTCTGGTCTCGCTCACAAAATCTCCTCTTCTGGCAGATGCCTATTTCAGGCTGGGTGAAATTCAATACAGGATCCTGCAGGATTTTGATCAGGCTTATACTCTTTTCCATAAGGCCCTGAAAAACAAACCGGATAAAAAACTAAAACTGAAAATCATTTTAAGGATTTCCGATGTTCTGATGGCAAAAGGCCAGTCAGCAGAAGCGCTGGGTTTCTTAAGGCGGCAAATGAAGCGAAATCCAATACCCGCAATTGAACAAAAGAAAATATTGGTTCATTTTTTAACGGATGACCCGGATTCAACTTTGAAAATTGTACAATCATCTTTTCAAACCATGAGCCCTGTGGATCCTTCCTTTAATGATCTGATGGAGTTGAAAACCATACTGACTAAATATTATGAGACGGATGAACAGGGAAAATCAGCTTTCCATCATTTTTTAAAAGCTGAGTATTATTTGAGACAGAAAAAAATCGGGGATGCAATTAAAGAGTTGGTGTATTTAACTGAAGAATTTCCAGCAGCAGAGATTGTTCCATTGGCACATCTCAGACTGGGCCTATTACATTACCGGTTAAAAGAATATGACCAGGCCCTGCAGTTTGCATTATCTCTTGATGGAACCGACCTTGCCGATAAGGGCATCATCCTGTCAGGACAGATTTATGAATCTAAACTTATGGATTCAGAAAAGGCCATGGACCAGTATATGCGTATTCTTGATGAATTTCCAACGTCCATTTTTTCTGAACCCATACGGTATCATATTCGCCAGATACAGCAGACAGAAAGCTGATGAAACGACTTTTTTTCCTATTCATTTTTTCTTTCAGTATGGGACAGAAAATAATTATTCCCATGGACCAGGCCCAGAATGACCACCTGAAAGCCTATGGGATCGCCTATTTTACCCTTGCAAAAAACACCAATATAGAGTGGTTGCTTAATTACCGCGGCGGCTCATTTTTATTAGATGCACACCAGTTTATACAAACCGAATGCAGAATCCGCGGCGTTACCTTTGAACAGGTAAATGCTGCCGGTCTTGTTAATATTTATTCTGCAATTGAACAAGGCAACATGGACATTGTTCTTCTGGAAAAGAAACCAAAGATCGCCATTTACTCGCCGCCCAATAAACAGCCCTGGGATGATGCCGTGACCCTGGCTCTTACCTATGCAGAAGTTGACTATGAAACACTCTGGGATGAAGAAGTCCATCTGGGACAGTTAGAGAAATACGACTGGCTCCACCTCCACCATGAAGATTTCACGGGTCAGTATGGAAAATTTTACCGCAGCCATCATAACGCCCAATGGTATCGCGATCAAAAACAGCAGTTTGAAGCTGTAGCAGCCAAACTGGGTTACCCCAGCGTCCATGAACAGAAAAAAGCAATTGCCCGAATTATAAAATCCTATGTTGGGAATGGGGGATTTCTTTTTGCCATGTGCTCCGCAACGGATTCCTATGACATTGCCTTATCCATGGGCAATGTGGATGGTGTCCATTCTGTATTTGATGGGTCTGCCATTAATCCAAATATCCAGTCCAGCCTGGACTATGGCCAGTCATTTGCCTTCGCGAATTTTAAACTTCTCCCAGATCCCATGGTGTATGAATTTTCTGATATAGATTTTCCCCCCAGTCATAATCCAGTAACCCGGGGTGCTGAAGCGGACTATTTTTCATTATTTGAATTTTCTGCTAAATACGATCCGGTACCCACCATGCTCACCCAGAATCATGTAGCAATTGTAAAAGGATTCATGGGTCAAACCACAGGATTTCATAAAGATCGAATAAAAAACCATATTGTTGTCATGGGTGAGGATCCTGCTTCGGATCAGGTGAAATATCTCCACGGAAACTTTGGAAAAGGGACATTCACTTTTTATGGCGGGCACGACCCGGAGGATTATCAGCATTTTGTGGGAGATCCTCCCACAGATCTTTCACTCCATAGAAATTCTCCCGGGTATAGGCTGATCTTAAACAATATTCTTTTCCCTGCAGCCCGGAAAAAAGAACGGAAAACGTAAGAAATCCCCAGATACAAAAATGTGGCTCCAGAAAAATATTCAGATTGATCAAAAGTCCCGGGGATTTCATATCATCACCGATGAAATAATCCATCAGATTCCTGAGATCCGAAACATCAAAGTAGGAGTGCTCCATTTATTTATTAAACATACATCAGCATCAATCACCATCAATGAGGATGCCGACCCTACTGTGCTAGTAGACTTTGAATCCCATTTCAATGAAACTGTACCTGAAAACGCCCCCTATTACAGGCATACCATTGAAGGCCCGGATGATATGCCGGCCCATTTAAAATCAGCTATCCTGGGTTCATCAGTGAGCATCCCCATAAGTGACGGTAAACTTAACCTTGGGACCTGGCAGGGAATTTATCTCTGCGAACACCGGAATCACGGCGGCAGCCGCAGAATTGTACTTACAATGAACGGTGATTAATGCCCGCATTAAAATAAATACCTCATTGTCTGGGCTTAATTAGATGACATAAAATGGAAATTATTTCAGCACTATCATCTTCTTGGTCTGAGTGAAATATTCTATTATAGTTTGTAATTATAGCCCAAGCCAAAAATATTTACCTCATCCGGACTTGATTTGGTGATATCTTCTTTTTTATATATATAGAAAATCTTAATGGAGTTCTTTCCCGGAAGGTCTACTGCAACACCTAATGAAACTCTATACTCATCAAACTGATCATTGTCTGTATTGTAAAGATAAAACAATTCTCCAGAAACATAGGGTTCAATCTTTTTATTTAACCTATACATAATAGAGAATTTATTTCTAATTAACTCTTCAGGGATTTCTCCTTTCTCATAGGTTCTCTGATACTTTGTGCGGTGCTTCAGGCTTACAGGTTTGAAGCTATATTTATATGATCCGGCAAAACTTAACCGTTGTTTGATTTCATCTTTGTAAGTAATATAGCGAAATGGAACCTGTATTTTAAAACCATCAAAAACTGGATATGAAAGTGAAACTTCAGAGAATGTTTGTTTAAAGGTGCCTAGTTGGTCCTTTAATCTCAGTTCCTGCTCAAATTCAAGATTAAGCGAGTATGGCAGTTTTGTTTCAAACCCTATACTGGCCCAGGATTCGGTATCATCTGCTCCGTAAGACCATTGTAATAATAGGAAAAAGAGCCAATACCCACTATTTAGTCTAGATGTTTTATTGATCACATTTCAGTAGTTTAAGTACAGTAACCCACACCAAACAAAAACCTGTTTTTTTCATTATTCAATCTTTGGAATAAATTCTAATCTGGACCGTATCCCTAAGAAAGTTGACTCTTCCAATCTCAAAGTGTTTAATAGATAACCCGGTTCTATCTTCCAGATCAAGAAGCAGCTTTTCCTGGTTTTCAGGCTTAATGTTTTCAATTATTTCATATTCTACAGTATGGCGAAGAAGCAAATTATTTTGCCAATAGGTTTCAAGGAAATAAGTTAATACAACCAATGCTGTGTTTGTAAATAACAGTTCGGCGTAGGACACTTCACTGCTGCTTAAAGCGTTGATCACCCCGATGGTGATTACAATAAACAAATACGTCATTTCTTTAATGGGAATGGGGTCCGTCCTGTAACGAAGAATGGCAAATACAGCAAACAGTCCGAAGGCAAAACCTAAATTAACGGTCATGCTTCCCAGAATGGATGCAAAAAAGAAGATCAGAGAATTAAACATAAAATACGTAAACACAAAATCATTGTTGTTATGATCCCGATGATAAATCAGTTTTATAATGATAAAAGCAACCGACAGGTTAAATCCAAAGCGGAAGACTAAATTGAAAAATTCAGGTGTTAATTCCATTGTTTACCTTTTTATGTTTGAGTTAAAATTTTATTTATTCGTAATAATCTAGGTTTAAAGCGGTTGTATTTTACATTATCATTAAGGTGCAGCACACCCATACAATATTTACTAAACCTCATTTCCTGGATATTTAAATCACGTAAGATCTGGATAAATGCAGATTTTGGATTGTACTTTTTTTGTTTGATCTCTGAGATCACCAGTTGATCAAAGATCTTACTTGTTGTTCCATTTAGTACGGAAAGGTCGGTGTCAATGGTCAGGCGTTCATTAAAATTGTTATCTGTAAGCGTAATACGTAAAAATTCTATGTTCAGTTTTGGAGTGTACTGGTTTGATGGAAGACCTATTGTTTCAGATACCAAATCTTTCTCCTCTTCACCAAGGGCATCATTCATTTCATTAACCAGGAGTCTCTTTTTTACTGTCCGATTTTTATTATTCTTAATTTTTATTTCAAAGAATGATTGATTGGTGCTGCTGTATGTTCTTGACCGGACCTTAAACCGCTTCTTCTCTCCATTATGATGCTGGTTATAGAAAAGGAGATCATCTGTATCAAAATAGGTGGTGTCATAAGTAAATACCCGGTCATTATTAATCTCTAATATTTTGTAAAATGGTTTTACTTTTTTCAGAATAAGAGGTAAATGGATCTGATTGAATACAAATTTTGTGTCCTTACGGTCAAGGAGTCTAACTGTATCCAATTCATCCAAGGTGACCGTCTGAAGGTCATTTAGTAAATATTGGAATGGATATGTCTTGTTTTTATTCATCACCAGTGTAAATACTGTTTACCGCCCCAGGCGTGCCATAGCCCTCGGAAGCAGACCAATTTTCCCCCAGTGTATTATCTAGGGATGGATGATTCAGTTCAAGAGTTGGTCCACTGCCATCGGCCAGTATTGGCCATGGAGCAGCATCATCATATTCTACCATATCTACTAATAATCCGTTAGAATCAAATAATCTTACAAAATCACTGCCACCACCTAGACCAAAACCCAAATCACCATAATACGGACTCACATCGGGAAATAAAGCCGTGAATTTTAGGGTATCCGTGCAGAAAACCAAATATTGATCCGGGAGTAATAATGTATTCGATGGTATGGTAAAAATATGATCATCGTTTTCATCTTTTAATAACCAGGAACCTAAATTCATGGTATTGCTACTACTGTTATAGATTTCCACCCAATCATCCGGGTCATAACTATCTGAGGAATTATAATTAATTTCATTTATCACCACACCAGCATCAATACCATCAGAACCTTCTGTTTGAGTATCTTCACAGCCAAGCATCAGCATCAGTGCTGTAATGATTAATAGTGTCTGTTTCATTTTATTCTATCTCTTTAATTTACCCAGAGGAATCAATCTGTAGGCTATTCTCATTTATCCCATCCCCACTTTTTTACAAAGATGTGGTCTACTTCAACACCACCATTTTCTTAGTCTGAATAAATTCACCAGCACGAATCTGATATAGGTAGACTCCCGCACTCACAGGCTTGCCAAAACTATTGGTAGCATTCCATTGGATAGATTTATATCCTGCCGTTTGGGTGCCATTTACAAGTGTTTTAACTATCCTTCCCATCATATCGTAGATGGTGATGTTGACACGGGCATCTTCAGGTAAGTCATAGCGTAGTGTTGTTACTGGATTGAATGGATTAGGATAAGCATTATAAAGGTTATATGTGATCGGGAGAATCTCATCAATGATTGATACTTGTTCACAATTACTGGTGTCTTGGTATCCTACATAATCTTCAATACATTCTGGGTAGGGTGGACAGAGTTGGTTGTGGGTAACTTGGAAATACGACAGGTTAGGATAAATATTACATATACTTTCAGGTATCTCTCCACTGAGTTGGTTAGAAGATAAGTAAAAATCAATCAAATTCACCAAATTACCAATCTCAGACGGGATTTCTCCACTGAGTTGGTTATACGATAAATATAAATCATTCAAATTCACCAAATTACCAATCTCAGACGGGATTTCTCCACTAAGTTGGTTGGAAGCTAAATATAACCCTTCCAAATTCACCAAATTACCAATCGCAGGGGGTATCACTCCCGTAAGTCCATTAGCATATAAATCCAAAGTAGTAGTATTCTCAATAGAATAACATTCATCCCATAATTCAACACCATCTGTGCCATCATCTGCAGTACAATCCTGCCCCCAAACCAACCCAATAAATAATAGCAGTGATATATACCTACCCATTTCCAAATCTACCCATCATCCCATAAACAAAAAACCCCACGAATGTGGGGTTGGCGGTTTAGTTTTTTAATATGGTATGTATATATGATAAACTAATCTTTTTCAGTCATTGACTATTATCATCTACTTTTTCTGAATCGTCTTCGTTTTTCTTATCATTAGTTTTTTTTAACCTATCCCTTTTCTTTTGTTCTTCTTCTCTTATTTTTGTTATATAGGATTTCTTATCTTTGGTTTTCTTATGTGGTGTTTGATGATATTTCATTTTCTTCGTATGTCAGTATCTCGTATTCTTTCCAATATCTTGTGAGTGAACCCTTAGTTCAGGTGGTAATCCGAGGTAAGGGGGATGCGGAGTCCCACATGTACACCCGTTCCGTCGAATTCACCCACAATTCTTTAGAATTTGAGTTAGATGGTTGTAGTAAAGACTAAAGTAAAAGGTGTTTCCTTTTCAAAGAATACACTAAATACATCATTTATTTTAATAATTGAAACGCTAATAATTTAATAAATTAATTAAATACCTGTCAGTCATTTCTAGAATATATTCCCCATCATCATCTCACAAACAAAAAACCCCGTGAGGAGGCTATTTGAACCAGAGGCGTTTCATAGAGCTATAGCGAACCCTGGCGTCCCATCGTTGCCAAGTGCACAGCATCTCTGAGCATCGACGCTGCTGTCGGTACGGGTTCACGCTCCCACAATTTGTGAAACGATTTTCCATAAATATCACTCTGAATTTCGATTGCCATCTCCCAACCGCTACAACTGCCCAAAAAGCTTGCGATTGGCACAGGCGTAGGCTCGACTTGGAAACGCCATTCGGCATCAATACGTTCGGCAGTAGCCAT
>Ga0207962_1000188_pt1 | contig 18693 bp, 15 predicted proteins | sample Knorr_S15_td_AAI_FD_185603 | JGI IMG/M metagenome (GOLD analysis project Ga0207962, IMG submission 185603) | Marine microbial communities from Southern Atlantic Ocean transect - Knorr_S15_td_AAIW_ad_750m_LV_A (SPAdes) (version 2) | ecosystem: Environmental > Aquatic > Marine > Oceanic | place... | reverse complement strand
GCGGCTCTGACAGGTAACTGCGACAAGCGCCGCGCCGGCGCGTTCGATGCCGGCCTTTTCAGATTCCAACCCAACCATAAAGCCGGGCTCGTCAGCGAAGCTAATGATCGGTAAATGAAACACATCGCATAATTGCAAAAGGCGAATCACCTTATTACCAGCCGCGACGTCCGTTGAGCCACCGTTATGACGCGGGTTGTTTGCCATTACCCCAACGGGGAAACCGTTAATCCGTCCGAGCCCAGTGAGCCGGGCACGACCGTAGCGAGGTGAGATCTCAAAAAACGAACCGTGATCAAGAACCAATTCGACCAATTTGCGGGCGTCGTACACTTGCCGCCGGTCTCGAGGTATCAAAGACAGTAGATCTTCTTCGTTACGGTCGGCGGGATCGTCCGTTAAACGACGAGGCGGCATTTCATGGACATTGGATGGCAGGTAACTGAGGAAGCGCTTAATTTGACCAAAGGCGTCTTCCTCTGTATCTGCAAGATTATCCACCGAACCGCTAATTCGGGTGTGGATGTGTGGCCCCCCCAATTCTTCTTTGCTGATTTCGTAACCCAATGCCGCTTTAACCACTGGGGGACCGCCAGGGAATAGTTGACTTGAGTCTTTAACCATCACGTTAAAATGGGCTAAGCAAGCGTTGATCGCGGGTAGACCGGCAACAGACCCCATCACAGCGGATACCACAGGCACCCGCGAGAGAAGATCGACATCAATCGCTGACCCGTGGTTACCGTCGGGCAGATAGGTGCGACCCATTTCCTCGAAACCGCGGACGCTGCCTCCGGCCGCATCAAGTAAGCGGACGTAAGGGAGACGCCACTGACGGGCGCGTTCGTTGGACGGGAGCTCTGATCCCATACCGCCGCCTGAACTCGCGGAACCACCGCGCACTGTAAAATCTCCCGCGCTCAGAATGACCTTACGTCCATCGACCAATGCCGTACCTTCGACTGAGCCGCGCGGTATAAAGCTCTTCAGGTCACCTTTCTCGCTATACGTAGAGCTACCGGTCAGTGAATGAAATTCGCGGAACCCGTTCGGATCGACGAACTTATCTATGCGTTCGCGGACTGTTAGTTTCCCACGCTTGTGTTGACGTTCGATGCCCTCGGCGCCTCCCATAGCTTGGCGCAACGCACGGCGATGAGTGATCTCATTAACTTCGTCTTTCCAGCTCATGTTGTCCTCCCCTAAGCTGGGGATTATCTTGCACCCACCGACTAAAACAAACGTTTGGAATGGCGGTGACCGACTACACCATTGCTGGTCAGCAAATTCCGGCTGAAGCGCTGAGGTGGAAGTTTGTTCGGTCAACGGGACCGGGGGGCCAGAACGTCAACAAGGTGGCAACAGCCGCGGAGTTACGACTAGATCTCAGTGCGTGTCGTTTTTCGACAGCGTATCGGCGGCGTTTAGCATTAATCGCGGGAAACCGCCTAAATCGGGCCGGGGAAATTATTATTTTTGCGCAGGCTCAGCGGACTCAAGGGCGCAACCGGGAGGACGCGATGGACCGCCTGCGCGTTCTCTTGTCGGAGGCTGGTCGAGCTCCAAAGAAGCGACTCAAAACGAAGCCGTCGCGTAAAGCGGTTAAAGCGCGTATTCAGCGAAAACAGCGTCTTGGGCAAAAAAAACAGTTGCGACGTAAGCCCCTATTCGATTAATGACGCGGGCTCAAGAATATGGGAGATGTCGAGTCAAAAATGATCGGGACAGTGTGGCGCATGGCTGCTGGCGAATAGACGGTCTGCGGTATCAATCACATGATCCTCACCCTCGATGAGTCCCCACGCCCGCAACTGCCTTGCCGTGCGAAAGCCGCTGTAAAGCGATGCAAGCGCTTTGGCAGACGTTTGGAGATCGGCCGACTTGCTTGACGTAACGTGAGCGCCTTCGGGTGACGCCTCGAGCCGTATGGAGCGATTGTTCCATGGCGTAAGAGGATCATCGGTCAAGCCGATGGTGATCTCTCCCTCGCTCGAATAAGCACGGTCTCCGAGGGCGCCTGTTGCGTCAACGACCCGAAGCCAAATTCCTTCGTGATCGACGCCGTGGAGAAGCCTCGGTTCGGCAAATAGCTCGACCGCGGGATCGTCGGCGGCCGCCGTCTGGTATGACACCCGACCAACTAAATCATGCCGCTTGAGCCATTCCCACATTGATCGATATCCATCCATCGAAAGCCAGGCCATATCCCGGATGATAATTTCCTGACCTCGAGTTGCGTGGTCAACTTTGTTTGCCCGGAGAGTGTAGATGATGTAGCCGTCGGCCTTACCTTCCTCATCGTAATGCACACCGGCATGGATCGGACCCTGCCCTTCGATCTCCTCCATCGCATTTTGCAACCATAGCGCCTTGCTTCGATGCAGGTAGCAGGTGCGGTTTTCAACGAAACGAATATAGATCGATTTGATGACATCGAATGCGTCGTTGACTGAAAGGCGCTCGACGCAACCCGATCCCCAAACGCCATCGTGAAAACCGATATCTGTAGTGTCCACATGGTATGAACGCAGGACCGTTGTCATGGCATAGCCGTAGCGCTGGTAGATGGCGGCTTGCGAAGCCCAAAGCGCTGCCACTGACTGGCCACGATCACGCATGTCGGCGAAGGCCTGGGTTTGAATCCGCCGTAGAAGACCCTGACGTCGATACTCGGGCTGTGTCCCGACCGTAGAGACGCCGGCTAGCGCAACGGCGTTGCCATTCGCACGCATTGTGAATGGAATGGCCGTGAAGCTAGAGACGAGCTTCCCGTCGACAAGCGCACACAGTGTCCAATCCGGTAAATTGGCGGTTGCGACGACGTTGTCTGGTCCGTCGCCAAAACTGCCGCCGTACACGTAGCCGCCTAGTTCGCCCAACTGCCCCATCTCGCCAGCAGTGAGGGGTCGTATTTCGACGTTCATGAGGTTTTCTCCGTTGTTCGATCTTCGATCTCATAAAGTTCTTGGAACCCGGCGATGTCGGGCAACAGTCGGTAGTGCGCAAATATTTCGTTAGGATCCAAGCCGGTGGTCCCGGATTGTCGAAATTGCTGATACGCGTTTGATATGGCGTTGACGGCTGCCGTTTGTGCAGTAAAGGGATCGATAATCAAATCCCAGCCCAACGTTGCCCACTCCGTTGGAAGGCGTGTGTCGAGCGAGGTAATCGTGGCGAGCGGTACGCCGATACGTCGAGGCGCTTCCTGCCATTCGGCTTCATTGGTTGGCATGAGCATGACCAAGTCTGCCCCAGCGTCTGCATAGGCATTGCCGCGCTCAATCGCTTTTTCGAACGATTCGTTACGAACTGCTCCGGTGCGCGCGATGATGACGAAGTCCGAATCGCTACGCGCGCCGACCGCGGCGCGGATCTTATCGGTCATTTCGCCGATTTCGATGAGGTGCTCGATGCCACGGTGATGGCTCACCCGTTTCGGCGCCACTTGATCTTCGATCTCGATACCAGCAGCGCCAGCGGCTTCAACCACCTGAATCGTTCGGGTTGTGTGTACGGCGTCGCCAAAACCCACGCCACCATCGACGATCACGGCAATGTCGGTGCGGGCGGTCACGTGCTGCGTAACATCGGCAATTTCGGTTAACGTAAGCAACGCCTCGCTTACGCCGTGTGCAAATCCCAATGCACCACCGCTAATGTAACCGGCTGAGAATCCAGCTCGCTCGGCGATACGACCGGTCAGTGCATCGAGCGTAAGCGGTGCGAAAACGACCTTTTCGGATGCCAGGGCATGTCTTAATTTCTGTCCAGGTGTCATCGGAATTCTCCCCCCGCCCATCTTCCGTCAAAAGTCTAAATGGAGCCATTGCTGCCAGTCGCCCCGTCCACGTAACTTTGGGTAAACGGTTATGCTGGGTCAAATGGTTGGGAAATCATTATGGGGCACGGGTTTTCGGTTGATCGACTTGAGTACCTTACTTCACACCTGCAGGGGTATGTCGACGAAGGTCGTTTCCCCGGATGCTCGTGTCTGGTGACGCGGCATGGAGAGGAAGCGTATTTCCACGCATTTGGCCATCGTGATGTTGAAGGGAACCTCACTATGGAGCGCGACACGGTGGTACGCATTTATTCGATGTCGAAACCGATCACCAGCGTTGCCTTGATGACGCTGTACGAACGGGGAAAATTTCAGTTGGATGATCCGGTGTCGAAGTTCATCCCGAGTTGGTCAGATTTGCGCGTGTACGAAAACGGCGACGGCGCAACAATGGTGACGTCCCCAACCACGGTGCCGGTGACGATCAAGCATCTGTTGACGCATACCTCTGGACTGACGTACGGATTCATGAATAGCCACCCTGTCGATGCCTTATATCGGAATGCATCCATAGGTGGCGAACGCCAAGGATCGACGCTCCAAGACATGATTGATGACCTGGCCGATATTCCCCTCTCGTTCACGCCTGGATCGCGATGGAACTACAGCGTTGCGACAGACGTCTGCGGTTATCTTGTGCAATTGTTCTCGGACATTGATCTAGATGTATTTGTTCGCGAGCGGATTACAAAACCTCTTGGAATGAACGACACGGGTTATCAAGTGCCCGCCTCCTCTAAGGATAAGTTCGCTGCATGCTATCGCTATAAACGTGGTGGAGGATTCGAGCTGCAGGACAATCCGGCCAGCTCGGTATATCACCAGCGCCCCACGTTTTTCTCCGGTGGTGGGGGCATGGTCGCAACTATTGATGACTACAGTCGTTTCGCTCAAATGCTGCTGAACCGAGGCGAGTTTGGCGGCCATCGAATACTAGGTCGGAAAACGGTCGAGTACATGGCGACTAACCACATGCCCGGACATGTTGATCTGGCGGCGATGGGACAGCCGGTTTTTAGCGAAACGTCGTATCACGGGATTGGCTTTGGCCTCGGATTCTCGGTCGTCCTCGATCCGGCTGCGGCCGGTGTCCTTGATTCTCCAGGGGAATTTGCCTGGGGAGGGGCTGCGAGCACCTATTTTTGGGTCGATCCTTTGGAGGACATGACGGTCGTATTCCTAACCCAACTGTTACCGTCGTCGACGTATCCGATCAGGCGAGAACTCAAAACCTTGATTTACCAGGGCATCGCAAATTAGGTGAGCTCTCGCTTCTGAATGGAGTTGCGGGTTGGTCAACTGACCTCGTTTCAAATAAGAGTTTCCTGTGCTGAATGGCGTAGTTGTTGGTTTCGCGTTTGCGTTATGCTTGCGGGCCGCATTGGAGTCGCATGGCTACGAGTAAGCGAGGCGGTAAACGAAAAACAACGGCTGTGGAGAAAGCCGCGAACATAAAGCGCAGTGTTTTTGGAGGGCAAGGCACACTATGAAAACGAAGTTGGAATATATCTGGCTTGACGGCTACAAACCAACCCAGAGTCTAAGAAGCAAGACTCTGGTACAGACAGACTTTGGCGGAACACTTGGCGATTGCCCGATGTGGGCATTCGACGGTAGTTCCACGGAGCAGGCAGCAGGGAACGACTCGGACTGTCTTTTGAAACCCGTCTGCATTTTTCCGGATCCGGATCGTAAGAATGCGTATCTTGTGATGACAGAAGTCTTGAACGCTGATGGGTCGCCGCACGTTTCTAACGGACGCGCAACCATCGACGATGACGATGAGGACTTTTGGTTTGGTTATGAACAGGAGTACTTCCTCTGGGATACGGATACCGATCTCCCGCCGGGATTTCCGTTGAATGGGTACCCTGGACCGCAAGGCCCCTATTATTGTTCGGTAGGCGCATCGAACACGTATGGGCGAGATTGTGTGGACGAACACCTAGATCTTTGTCTTGATGCGGGGATTAATGTTGAAGGGATCAATGCCGAGGTTGCTGCGGGACAGTGGGAATTTCAGGTATTTGGAAAGGGTGCTAAACGAGCTGGCGACGAGACTTGGTTGGCTCGCTATGTCTTAGAGCGAACGGGTGAAAAATATGGTTATGCCATTAACTGGCACCCGAAACCGTTTGGCGACATGGACTGGAACGGTTCTGGGATGCACGCGAATTTTTCTAATGGCGTCATGCGTGAGTCAGGCAAGGAAGAGGTATTCACTACAATTTGCGAACACTTCGGAAAAAATATTCCGCGCCATATCGCGGTTTATGGAGCTCATAATGAGTTGCGTCTGACAGGCGAACATGAGACTGAATCAATCGATACGTTCAGTTTTGCGGTTGCCGACCGCGGTGCGTCGATCCGCATACCGGTGGCCACCATTGATGGCGGTTGGAAAGGTCGCCTTGAGGACCGCCGTACCGCCTCGAACGCGGATCCGTATAAAGTTGCTGCCGCGATCATCAAAACGACCAAAGAGGCGTTGGATTAGTCGCTCGTCGGACGATCGACTCCCAACGATGTGCCGGTAAACGGATACCGGCTGAATTATCCCTACGCGAATAGGAATAGCTGTCGTTTATTGAGCCCGGAACGATTGATCTCACGATTATCGGTAACCTTGGCCGATCAAGGTGACGTTTGCGGCAGTTTTGGAGGTTTAATTGGATCCGCTTGATAACCCGGCGTGGCACGCGCTGACTGGCGAGCAGCGCGAATTTGGGGTCGTGGGGTCGCTTGCCGCCCGCTATTGCGCCGATGTTTCCCCCATTGCGGCGGTAGCTGACAGTTCGATTGAGGCGACGAACGAGCTGAGTCAGCTAGTAACGCCGGACGAGATTGTCGCGGTGATTAAGGCTGGGCCTGTTGACGCCAGCCTATGGCGGGAATTGACAACGATCGAACTCACCCAGTGGGTATGTGACATCCTGGAACCCAACGAAACCGACTTCACCTGGATCGAACTACGCGAAGGGGATGCCGAAGATATGCAAAGGCTCGTCAAGGCCACAGATCCAGGCCCTTTTGAGCGGTTGACCCACCAACTAGGAGACTATGTAGGTGTGCGTGTAGGAGGACGTCTTGTATCGATGGCGGGTGAACGAATTTGCTTCGAAGGAAACCGTGAAGTTAGCGCCGTCTGCACTGCCGAAGGTTTTGGTGGTCGAGGATACGCGCAGGGGCTTGTTGCCGAAATCGTCACACGCCAACATTGCGCTAATTGCAAGTCGTTCCTGCACGTGCGTGTTGGTAGCCCTGCCGAGAGGATTGCCAGCCGCGTGTATGCCAAACTCGGCTATCACGAGCGGATCCGCTACCCGATGAAAGTACTACGCCGCTCGCACCAACTGGAGCCGGCATGACCGAGTCAGAGCAATTTACCCGTTCGGAAAGGAAACCAAAAAAGACAGGTAAGTTGCTCTTTTCGGGCTGCACATGGTTTTTGACAGCGGTCTGCTTTTATCTTGTATGGGGAAAGATAGACGACGCTGCTACACGCGAAAATCAGGCGGCGATTGAGTACCTACTCGTTTTTTTCGGCCAAGCAAATTGGCTACTTTGGCTGGGGATCATGATCCCCTACTCGATATTCTTTTTTGTTGTGGATGCACATGTGACTTGGCGCGTTATTCGTTGGTTTAACGTATCGGAGATCAAGCTAAACGCTGTTCTGCCCATCCGCGCGAGCGCGTACATCCTCTCGCTGGTCAACGAGCAAGTTGGGAAAGGAGCCATGTCGCTATACCTGCTGCGGCGTCACAACGTGCCGGGCTGGGAAGCATTATCAAGCATGATCTTCTTGGGCATCATGGAGATCTACCAGCTACTCATTTTCTCCAGCGTTGGGGTGTTGCTAGGATTTGAACTTGTAGTGGAAGCATCGTCGATTTTGCCACTCGACGTAATCTTGCCCGCCGTCTTCATCGGAGCGTTCATATACCTACCGTTACACATTGCCTATTTTCGGGGTCGTGTACTAAAGAAGTTTTCGATCCGTGATAGGGGCGTCTTTCACGCCCTACGACAGGGAAGGCCGAGGCACTACCTATTAACGTTTTTGTTCAAAGCACCTAATTTGGTGGGGGCGGTAGTGGTCTATACGGTTGCACTAGAGCTCTTTCAAGTGGACGTCAGTTTCGCTCAAATGCTGGCGTTTTTACCCGTTATTTTCCTTGCTGCGGCGCTGCCTCTGCCGTTTCACGCGGGGGCCTTACTCCTTTGGACCGTGTTATTCCCCGAATACCCTGCGGTCGGGGCGTTTAGCCTTGTGATGCACACGTTTTTCGTCATGTTCAATGCGGTCATCGGGACCCTGTTCCTCACTCGTGCGAACCATGAACTCTTCGGCTGACCAATCTTTGGTCCGAATGTGGGAGTGCTCGTTACGACGAACGCAATCGATCGGCAATCGAAATGACGGTCGATACGATCAGTACCCATGCGCCGTAACTAATAATCCATGATGGCACCCAGCTAAGACCTAACGCATTCTGAGTGACGGGTATACCGGCGAGGACAAAATACGAGATACCGTTGTAGCGACCGAGTCGACTCGCCTTGAGAGGATGTTTCTTATGGGCGCCGGAACCGAAGACATAGTGGAGGAAAGCTAATCCCACCGCGCACGGAAGCAACGGCGTGAAAATTTTCTGGGCGGCGAGCGTCGCGAGTATCACGATTACGAAAAATGCGTCGGCACCATGGTCGACGATTGCACCAACCGTAGTCGCTTCTCCGCGACGGCGGGCCAGGGGGCCATCGATGAGATCCGTTAGTACCGCGGCAAAAAAAATCAATCCGGCGAGGGGCCAGAAATTAGACGAGATGCACAGCGCGGCGAACGGCGCCATAACGACCCTCGACGCCGACAGTGCATTTGCCCAGGTCAGCCACATATAGGACAAGGATATATGGTTAATTTCACGTTCTTGGATGCTCCGGATCGGGCCATTATCGATTATCGTACGCTTCGGAAAATGACGCGAATCAGATGAAGAATCGAATTGTCATCACGGGCGCGAATGGACACATTGGTCAACGGCTGATTAAAAAAATGGCGACCGATTACGACGTGCGGGCCCTCGTGAGGACAGATAAAGCGGCGCAAATGCTCGGCAACTCGGCAGCCGACGAGGTGCGCATTGTTGATTACATGTCTGAATTGGCAATGACGAGAGCCCTCGAGGGTTGTATTGGTGTGGTTCATTTAGTGGGGATCATTCGCGAGAACCACAACAGCACGTACGTTAACGCCCACGAGAACGCGACCAGGGCACTGTGTCGTGCGGCGGAAGTGACGGGGATTCGCAAGGTCGTATACCTCAGTATTCTAGGTGCTTCGGTTAACTCCACCAACGTGTGTCTCTCGAGTAAGGCCAGGGCGGAACGCGTTCTGATGGAGAGTGTTGTCTCGTCGAGTATTTTGCGTGTTCCCATGGTGCTTGGCACAAACGACCACGCCTCACGTGCGTTAGCAAAACGCGCCTCGAGCTCCATTGCGTTCGCGTTCCGAGCATCTAGCTTAGAACAACCCATCGACGTCGATGACGTCATTGCGGCTGTGATTGCTTGCATGGAATCGAGTATAGCGGGGGTCCTGTGTCTCGCTGGGCCGGCCTCGCTCAGTCGGCGAATGCTTTATGAGCGCGCCGGGTTTCATGGACTTTTGATTTCGTTACCGATGTGGTTAGGCATGATCGTGGCTGGTTTATTGGAACGGGTGAGCGATAGCCCGCCGATGACGCGCGCGATGCTGGGTGTCTTAGATCACGATGACAACATTGGCGCCGATGCATGTGCCCAGAAGCTAGGTATAACGCTAACGAGCCTCGACGAAACGTTAAAAAAAATTGCGCCGTCGCTGGATTAAGACCCTGTTAAGTCTTGCAGTGATCTTCGTGGGTCGAACGCGTCACGCACGGCTTCACCGACGAAGATCAATAGACACAGCATCACGGCCAGAGTGAAAAATCCGGTCAAGCCCAACCATGGGGCATGCAGATTCGCTTTCCCCTGGGCCATGAGTTCACCTAAGGAGGGCGAGCCGGCCGGAAGACCAAACCCTAAAAAATCGAGAGCGGTTAGCGTCGTGACTGCCCCGCTCAATATAAAGGGCATAAACGTTAACGTTGCTACCATCGCATTTGGAAGTACGTGTCGGACGATGATGGTCCCGTTGGAAACTCCTAAAGATCGGGCGGCACGGACATAATCGAAATTGCGCGCGCGCAGAAATTCGGCGCGAACCACACCAACGAGAGCCATCCAACTGAACATGGTCAGAATACCCAGTAACCAATAGACACTTGGTTCAATAATGCTGGCAAGAATAATAAGTACGAGAAGGATAGGCAGACCCGCCCAAATTTCCACGATACGTTGCCCGATCAAGTCGACGAGCCCGCCGAAATAACCCTGGAGTGCGCCAACGGTAACGCCGATGAGGGAACTGAACAGCGTAAGAAACAAGCCGAACGAGACCGATAATCGGAATCCATAGATCAATCGGGCCAACGTATCCTTTGCCCCGTCGTCAGTCCCGAGCCAGTGCTGTGCTGAGGGTGCTGCGGGGGCAGGGCTTTCGATGTAAAGATCAATCGTGTCGTGGCTATAGCGAATGGGCGGGTAGACGGCCCAGCCATCACCATCCGTTATCAAAGCCTGTACAAAGGGGTCCGTGTAATCGGCTTCGATAGGTAGCTCGCCCCCAAGTTCGGTCTCGGTCACGAGTTCGAAAACAGGCCAATAGAGCGTTTCGTTGAGGTATAAAACGATGGGCTTGTCGTTCGCGAGCAGTTCGGCGAATAACGAGAGCCCGAACAAAGCAAGAAACACCCAAAGGGCGTAATAGCCACGTCGATTTGCTTTGAAATTCGCGATTCGTCGTTTGGCGAGCGGCGTCATTAGTCCCTCGACTCAAAATCGATTCTCGGATCCACCAGGGTGTAGACGATATCGCCGACCAAGTGCATCACGAGTCCGATGAGGGTGAAACAAAAAACCGTTCCAAAGAGGATCGGGTAGTCGCGCTTGAGCAACGCTTCGTAGCTTAGAAGTCCCATGCCGTCGAGTGAGAAGATCACTTCGATCAATACCGAGCCAGTAAAAAGAATGCCCACAAATGCCGCCGGGAAGCCGGCGATGATGATCAGCATCGCGTTTCGAAATACGTGACCGTAGAGTACGCGCGTCTCCGTGAGTCCCTTGGCTTGTGCTGTTAGAACGAACTGCTTGCTGATTTCCTCGAGAAAGGAATTCTTGGTGAGCATCGTTAGTGTTGCGAAACCGCCGATTGTTAGTGACGCGATGGGTAAGGCGAGGTGCCAAAAATAATCGACCCACCAGTCCCAAAGAGGCAACTCACTCGCATTTTCTGCATGAAGGCCCCTAAGAGGAAACAGGTCGAAATAATTCCCGCCGGCAAATACCACGATCAGAAGGATTGCGAGAATAAATCCCGGGATCGCGTAACCAACGAAGATAACGGTACTTGTCCAGAAATCGAAACGCGTTCCATCCCGAGTCGATTTTGCGATGCCTAAAGGAATAGATATTCCATAAATCAGTAGCAGTGACCAAAGGCCAAGCGAGATCGACACCGGCATCCGTTCGACCACCAGTTCCACGACGGGCCGATCTTGGAAATAACTTGTTCCAAAATCGAGCCGTAGATAGTTTTTAAGCATGGAAAAAAAGCGCTCGTGGACGGGCTTGTCAAAACCGAACTGTTTCTCAAGGTCAGCGATTAACTCAGGGTCAAGGCCATATGTGGCAGGATTCTGGGTCGCCGCGTTCTGTTCCATCGCTTGCGACGACATCCCCGTATCGCCGCCCCCGCTGATGGCCGATGTGGTTGACATTTGTCCCATTGTTGCTTTGGCAATGATCTGTTCGATGGGCCCACCGGGGGCAAACTGCACGATCGTGAAATTAATCAGAATGACCCCGAACAACGTCGGGATAATCAGTAAGAGGCGGCGTAAAACATACTTACCCATCGATTATTTCGCGTTGTTCAATGATTTGAGCCCTTTCGCCACACGCTGCGCCTTGTTTTCATCCCACCACCACGCATCCAAGACCGGCACGCGTGATAACGGTGAAGTTTCAACTTCTCCGAACTTGTCCCAGTGCACCAATCGGTATCCCGGTTGCGCCATTCCCGGGATGAAGTAGAAGCTCCAGAGCAGTACCCGGTCAAGCGCGCGTGTGGATGCATATAAATCGTCAGCAGTGCGAGATTGAATAACCTTTTCGATTAATGCATCGACGATGGGGTCTTTAATCCTTGCCCAGTTCAGACTGTAGTCCTGTCCGGCTGCAAGGCTCCCGAAGCGATTTCTTAGATCAAGTCCTGGGGTATTGCTGGGTATGTAGAGGTAGGCGCCTCCGTCGAAGGTGCCGGTGCGCATCCGGTGTTGCCAATGCGAGTTTTCCGGGGCGATAGCCGTGGTCTTGATTCCGATTTGATTCAACTGAGAGACGTATGGCATTTCGGCGCGACGCAGCATCGGTGAAACGAAAACGAAATCGATAGTGAAACGTTCGTTGGTATCCTTATGGCGGAGCTCAGCATTGCGAAGTTCCCAACCCGCCTCTGATAGGAGTTCGAGCGCTCGAACGATGTTGTCACGGTTGGTACCAAAACCGTCCGACGGAGGCTGCTTAAAGGACGTTGTAAATACCCTAGGCGGCAGTTGGTCTCGAAACGGCTCCAACAGTTTGAGCTCGGCTGGGCCAGGCAAGCCGGCCTGCGCCATGGGCGAATTGTGGAAAAACGATGTTCCGTGATCATAAAAACCAAACAATATGACTCGATTGATCCAACTGAAATCGTATAGCAGCCATAAAGCTTCACGAATCCGAATATCTTGAAAGCGGGGACGGTCAAGGTTCCAAAAAATGGGCCACCAAAGCCCCCAAACGCGAGTGATGTAACGCAAGTCAGCTTTAAATAGGCCTGCTTTCACTGCCGGAAAGTTGTATTCAGTCGTCCATGCCTTGGAGACGGTTTCTTCGCGCGCGTCGATCACGTCCGCCTTGTGGGCTTCAAGCATGACGTTTTCATCGCGAAAATAGTCAAATTTCACGTTGTTCCAGTTGTAGCGTCCACGGTTCACTGGTATATCCCGACCCCAGTAGTTCTCGACGCGTTCGTAGTCGAGCGATCGGCCGAAATCGACGCGTTTCAGCCTATACGGGCCGCTCCCTAACGGTGCCTCGACGGTGGTCTTGGATATATCTCGTGACTGCCAATAATGCTTGGGCAAGATCGATAACCCCCCGTAGGCGAACGGCATGATCGGATTGATTTGTGCGTTTGCTCGGGTAACAAAGCAGAGTTCTCGTTCTCCGAAAGCATAGACGTGAACGAGATCCTGTAACGCTGTTCTGAGGGACACCGAACCGTGTTCCTTAAAGACGTTAAAGCTGAACAGAACGTCCTCTACTGTGAGGGGTTCTCCATCGTGCCAATACGCACCGGCGCGAAGTTTGAACGCAACCCAACGGTACTGGGGATCGACGGCGACACCCTCCGCGAGACGGCCGTATTGACTCGCTGGTTCGTCAATCGCGGGTTCGAGCAGCCGATCGTAGACGAGTGTCCTCGAACCAACAAAGTCGAACCCAGCAGCAATGCGTCCCTTTTCAAGGATGCCGTTGAAATTGTCGAAGGTCCCCATGTCGGGTAGACGTAGGAGCCCTCTTTTTGGCGCAAGGGGGTTGCTGTAGGTGAAGTGCGGGAAGTCGGCTGGATACTTCAGCGGGAGCACGTAAGAGATGCCATGAGAATAGTCAGGCGTTGAGCATGGACGATCGTTCGCCGTGGCGAAGACCGCGACGAGTGCGATCATGGCGTACGAGAACTGCTTCATCTTGCCCCGAGCGACGTCACCTCTTTTCTTGAGTCCATCAATCTATCCGAGATACGAACAGATAGGTATTAGCGCTTTGTTATCGAGCCCGATCGGTGACCGACAGCCGCCTTCAATGCAAGCGCTCGGTCAACCGATTGCAACAGTTGCAGCATGCGCTAATGAAGCTGCTAATCTAGCCCGTTAAGTGGTGCGGAGTGGAATTCATGGGAGTGAAGACAGAACTATTCGATTTAAGCGGGCGTGTTGCGCTTCTGACGGGGGCTTCAAAGGGCATGGGACTTTCGATGGCCGAAGGACTTGCTGAACACGGCGCAAGGGTCGTTGTGTCCAGTCGTAAGCTAGATCAGTGTGAAACCGCCTGCGATCAGATCAACGCCAAGTGCGGGGATGGCTCTGCCACTCCCATCGTCTGCAATATCGGATACAAAGAACAACTTGAAAGATTGGTGAGTGAGACTCGCGCCCAACTGGGCGCGATTGATATTTTGATATGCAACGCGGGGGTCAATCCTTTCTACGGGCCAATGTCGGAAATTCCGGACGAAGCCTATGACAAGATTATGAATGCCAACGTGCGATCGAACCATTGGTTATGCCAAATGGTAGCACCGGATATGGTGGCATCGGGTCGTGGATCCATGATGATTACATCCAGCACGGGAGCTTTTGCTGGTTCAGAGGCCTTGGGGACGTACGCAATTTCTAAGCTTGCTGATATCGCGTTGGTCCGGAATTTAGCGTTGGAATATGGTCCGAAAGGCGTTCGGGTAAACGCGATCTGTCCTGGCCTGATTCGGACAGATTTTGCCAAGGCACTGTGGGACAACCCCGAAGCAAAACGTAACGCGGAAACGACAACGCCGATGCGGAGACTTGGGGAGTCGGACGACTTCAAAGGGATCGCGGTTTTTCTTGCCTCGGATGCGAGCGAGTACATGACCGGTCAAGCAGTCGCTGTTTGTGGCGGTACGCACATGTGGCGATAGAGTTGAAGTACATGTACGTAAGATGATTATTGGGCGATCGCCCATCGTTGGGATTGTCGGATTACGTCGATATCGTGCGTGCTGAAGGATTTATTCTCCAAGCAAGTTACCGGGTGGAAAATCGGATTCCGGTGGTTCATATCTACGGAAAACTCGCGAACGGTGAGTCGTTTCTCATTCGCGATCAGCGAGAGCGACCGCATTTTTACGTAGACCGGAAAGACGAGAAAAAAACACGGTCTGCTGGTGCAACCGCTTTCCACAAGTCCACCTCGCTATCGTTTAGCGGTGGACCCCTTGCGCGCGTTGACGTGGTACTACCAACGGACGTACCGATACTCCGGGATCGACTGCATGACGCTGGTGTTGCGACCTACGAAGCCGACGTGCAGTTTGCGGTTCGTTATTTAATCGATCGAAACGTGCGTGGTGGTTGCGTCATCGACGGCGAGGCGCAGCATTCTAAGGACGCGGGAGTTGATTGGGTATTCAACGACCCCGTCGTCGAACCAGGCCAAGTTGAGTTCTCGCCGAAACTTCTATCCTTTGATATTGAAACGGATCCCGAGGCTTCCCGGCTTTTGGCGATTTCGCTCTTCGGAGAATCCCTTGATGAAGTCTATATCGTCGCGTGCGACGGCGTCACGAGCATGCCAGCAAACGCCGTCGGTTTTCCGTCAGAGGCGGCCGTTCTCGACGCTTTCATCGAGAAGGTTCGAAGCTTCGATCCCGATGTTTTGACCGGGTGGAACGTTATCGGTTTTGACTTACGGGTCCTTGATCGGATTGCGCGTCGACATGGCCGTTCCTTCGAGATGGGCCGAGGTAGTGGTGCTCTGCGATTGCGTCTCGCGGAAGGGCGCTTCGGCAACGACCAGGCGACGATACCGGGCCGGGTGGTGCTTGACGGCATCGACTTGCTACGTCGCGCGTACGTCCGGATGGACGATTATTCCTTAGACGCCGTTGCACGCTCTGTGCTTGGTGAAGGCAAGTTGGTCGAAGGCGATGTCCGCAATCGTGCCGAAGAAATTCTCAATCGCTATCATCACGATCTGGCCGGCTTTGCTGCGTATGCGAGGACCGATGCGCGGTTGGCGTACCAGATTCTTGAAAAACTAGATCTAATTAATCTCACCGTGGCGCGCAGCAAACTAACTGGCATGTCTCTCGACCGCGTTGCTGCAAGCATCGCGTCATTCGACTTTGTTTATCTCGCCGCCTTGTCTGAAAAACACATCCGCGCACCTTCGGTTCGTTCGCCGAACGCTCAGGGTTTATCGGCGCAAGGCGGGGGCTACGTTTTGGAGCCGGTCACTGGCATGCACGAAAACGTTTGGGTTCTCGATTACAAGAGTTTGTATCCCTGCATCATGCGCACCTTCAATATCGATCCGCTGACCTACGTCGTCTCGGGAGCAGAAAATAATGATGACATCTCCACGCCGAGTGGTGCGGCTTATCATCGCGGCGACGCCATTCTTCCGAACATTCTCGATGAACTCTTTCGGGCGCGTGAGCGGGCGAAACGGGATAAAGACGAGGTGGCCTCCCAAGCCATCAAGATCCTCATGAACTCGTTTTATGGGGTACTTGGTACGCCCGGGTGCCGATTTCACAATCCCGATATTGCTAACAGCATCACCGGTCTCGGCCGCCACTTCCTTCTCTGGTCAAAGGCGTGGTTCGAGAGCGCGGGGTTCGAGGTGGTCTATGGAGACACGGACAGTGTATTCGTTCGCTCGGGTATCGATGATTCGCGAGCGGCTAAAGACGAAGGCAACATCCTGACGCGCTCGATCAACGCCGATTTAGCACGCTATGTTAAGGATACCTGGCAGGTAGAAAGTCGGCTGGAACTGGAGTTCGAGAAACTGTACCGACGGCTATTTTTTCCTTCGATTCGTCGTGGGTCGGCGGGAGCACGTAAGCGCTACGCCGGGGTCGTTGATGGGGAAGGCGGCGTGGAGTTTGTGGGCATGGAGGTTGTACGTCGCGATTGGACTGAATTAGCCAAAAACGTGCAGCGTGAACTATATCTGCGATTATTTGACGATGGCCCCGTTCTCGATTTTTTACGCGGTTACGTGAGAGATCTTCGCTCAGGAGAACTGGACGATCACTTGGTATATCGCAAAGGCTTACGGAAAGCGTTGCACGAATACACTGCGATCACCCCGCCCCACGTTGTTGCCGCCCGTAAAGCAAAAACCCCGAGCCGTGTTGTTTCCTACGTCATCACCACGGCGGGACCGGAACCGCTCGACAACGTTCAACACGAGTTGGACCGAGAGCACTATGTCCAGCGCCAAGTCCGACCCGTAGCGGAACCGGTCCTTGATGTCATGGGGCTGAACTTCGACCGTGCGATCGGCGATGACCGACAATTGGGGTTGTTCTAATTGATCTCGAAGCTTGGGCCGAATAGGAGCGATGCGTCGATTCGTTGTAGTGTCAAGATTATGCTCTGAGTTGATCGGTTCCGACGCGCCCTTATTATTCAACCTCCGCGGTCAGCGGCCAAGGCACTTCTGCTTCAAGCTGAGCGGCGAGTTGCAATAGCGTCGCTTCGTCACCGTATCGGGCTGCAAATTGGACCCCTACGGGCAAGCCTTCGGCAGTCCTGTGAAGGGGTAACGAGATGGCGGGTTGACCGGTCGCGTTGTAGAGATTCGTAAATCCCCAATAACTACCGAATCGCGCGCCGTAGACGTCGGGATCGTCGTTCGGGTCGAGCCATCCAATCCTGACCGGCGGACAAACCAGCGTTGGGCTAAGGATAACGTCCCAATTTTCCATGAAAGTGGCCATCTCTCGGCTCAATTGATGCATGCGCTGTATCGACTTGACGTAATTTGTTGCCGATAACCGCTGCCCAATTTCAACGCTCCGCAGAGTATTGCGCTCCAGGTAGTCGAGTGTTGGTTCGACCCCGAGGCTCGTGCAGCGTGCGAGGACTGTGTGGGCGACGTTGGCGAGTATCACGGAGCCCACGGCAACCCCCCATTCCTCGTGGTCTAAAGGTAACGCTTGTTCGTCGATCACGTGACCCATTTGAGCAAGCGCTGATGCAACCTTTTGAACTGCGTCAAGGCACTCTGGATGGGTGTCGTGACCAGTGAACGCGCGACAATCGATGGCGACGCGCAGAGCACCGGGATGGTCATTCAAGCGAGCTAAAAAAGAACCCGAATCACTTGGACCACAGTACGGATCCCCCGGCATAGGACCCTGGACGGCATCGAGTAACGCAGCGCTGTCTCGAACGGTTCGCGACACGACGTTTCCGGTAGACATACCGCCCCAACCTTCGCCAACGTCCGGACCCAGCGGCGTTCGGCCGCGACTTGGTTTTAAACCCACGAGGCCACAACAAGAGGCGGGGATACGGATGGATCCGCCTCCATCCGTTGCGTGAGCGACCGGCACGATACCGGCAGCGACCGAGGCTGCTGCGCCTCCGCTGGAACCGCCAGGCGTGTGATCGGTACTCCAGGGATTTCGACACGCGCCTAAGGCGACGGACTCGGTGGTGGCGGCGAGGCCGACTTCGGGAGTGTTCGTTTTTCCTATGATATTCAGTCCGGCATTCTTAAATCGGATCACGACGTGGCCGTCGTGATCCGGTACGTAATCTTGAAAAAGCCGACTACCCATACTGGTCGGTACGCCGGCGACGTGATTGAGGTCTTTGACTAAAAACGGCACGCCGTGGAGGGGCCCTTGGGGAGCCCGTTCGGCATACTCCCTCGCCGTATCATAGGTCGGGGTAACAATCGCGTTGATTTTCGGATTAATAGTTTCCGCTCGGTCGATCGCGGCGTCGACGAGCTCAGCCGGAGTCGCGTCGCCCGCTCGTACGAGCTCGGCAAGCGCCACGGCATCGTATTTTTCGTAGTCGTTCATTGACTGAATGCTCCTGTCCTGGTGTGGACTCTATATATTGCGTAAAGCGATTGGGCGTCGCCTCGCATGCAGTCGG
>Ga0207962_1000187_pt1 | contig 18731 bp, 19 predicted proteins | sample Knorr_S15_td_AAI_FD_185603 | JGI IMG/M metagenome (GOLD analysis project Ga0207962, IMG submission 185603) | Marine microbial communities from Southern Atlantic Ocean transect - Knorr_S15_td_AAIW_ad_750m_LV_A (SPAdes) (version 2) | ecosystem: Environmental > Aquatic > Marine > Oceanic | place... | reverse complement strand
ACCCGTACCGTCGCCTCGGCGGCGTTCTTGGCAGGCAGCCGCAGCGCCTTCTGTCCGAAGTGGATCTGCTCCTGTCCCACGTAGCCGCCCAGCAGCATCTGGTAGCCGGGGGCCGACTGGCCGTGGGCCCGGCGTTCGGCTCCGAAGAAGCCGATGTCGGCGGTGTGGTGCTGGCCGCAACTGTTGGTGCAGCCCGAGATGTTCGTGCGCACGCCGCCCACCTCGGCCAGGCCGGCCTCGTCCAGGGCGGCCCCGATGGCGCTGGCCAGGCCGCGGCTCTGCGTGACCGCCAGGTTGCAGGTGTCGGCGCCGGGGCAGGCTACGACGTCCCGGGAGAGCTCGGCACCCGGGCGGGCCATGCCGGCGGAGACCAGTCGCTCGTACAGGTCCGGAAGCTGTGCCTCCGTGAGGTCGCGCAGCACCAGGTTCTGCCGGTTGGTGACCCGCACGTCCACGTCGAACTCCCGGACTATGGAGGCCACAGCCCGGAACTGGCCGGACGTGACGTCGCCCAGCTCGCACCAGGCGTAGGCCGACACGGTGCCGTTGGCGGCGCCCCTGACCACGTTTGCCTCAACCCACCGGTCGTAGTCGCTCAGGGCGCCGAGGGTCACCGGCGTTCCCTGGCCCATGGCCGTCGGGGTGACGCCGTCGGCCACGCCGGCCGGCTCGTCGCCCCATTCGGTGACCACGGTGGGGATGCCTCCCGGCCAGGTGGACGATGCGGGCAGCAGCTTGCGGGTGGCCAGCACCCGGCGCCGGACCTCGTCGATGCCCAACTGGTCGACCACCCACTTGAGGCGGGCTCTGAGCTTGTTGTCACGGTTGCCGGTCTGCTCGAACACCCGGAGCACGGCCTCGATGGTGGCCAGCAGGTCCTCCTTCGGCGTGAACTCCTCCAGGGCGAGCGCCGGGAACGGCGTGGTGCCAAGCCCGCCGGCGATGTATACGCGGAAGCCCCTCTCCACGCTGCCGTCGTCGAACGTGCGGGTGGTGGCGATCACGCCGACGTCGTTGAACATGGCCTGGCCGCAGTCGGTGTCGCAGCCAGAGAAGTTGATTTTGAACTTCCGCGGGAGGCGCTGGGCCAGCGGGTTGCGGACGAAGTGCCGGTAGGCGGCCTCGGCCCACGGGGTGATGTCGAGGACCTCCAAGGGGCAGGCGCCGGCTAGGTGGCAGCCCTGTACGTTGCGCACCGTGTCGCCGCACGCCTCACGGGTCGTGAGGCCGACCTCGGCCATCTTGCGCATGACGGTCGGGATCTCGGCCAACTCCACGAAGTGGAACTGGATGTTCTGCCGGGTCGTGATGTGTCCCCAGCCGCGGCTGTGGTCGTCCACGACGTCGGCAAGTAGGTCCAGCTGGTCGGCGGTCATGGCGCCGTAGGGCACCTTGACCCGCACCATCTGGCTGGTGCCGCCCTGGCGCTGGCCGTAGATGCCGTTGTTCAACCGGAAGACCCGGAAGACGTCCTCGGCGATGCGGCCGGCCTGGTAGTCGGCGAGCATCTCCTCGAACTTGGCGATATCGGCTGCCATCTCGGGATGGATGGGGGAGACGTCTGTGGGGTTGGTGAGCTGTGTCATGGTCGGCTCTCTTAGGGCATGTGGGTCAGTGGGATGAGGGTTCGGTCAGGGCGACATCGGCGACGAGCCGTTCCAGCTCGGCCTCGTCGGTCACCTCGAGGGCTGCGACGGTGCCGATCACCAGGACTGCTGGTGCGTTGACGGTGTGGCTGTCGAGTTCGGACAGGGTGGTCCGCAGGGTTCGCTGGGCGGCGGTCGTGGCCGATTCGATGGCGGCCACCGGCGTGTCGGAGGCCATTCCGCCGGCCAGGAGTCGTTCGGCGATGGCCGCGGTGCGCGATGCGCCCATCAGCACGACGAGGGTGGTGCCGAGGCGTGCCAAAGCGTCCCAGTCCAGGTGGCGTCCTGCGGTCGGGTCCTCGTGGCCGGTGACCACCGTGAACCCGCTGGCGTGGCCCCGCATGGTGACGGGTATGCCCGCGGCGGCCGGACCGGCCATGGCCGAGGTGATGCCGGGAACCACGGCCACGTCGATTCCGGCCCGACGGAGTGCCTCCGCCTCCTCGCCGCCACGGCCGAACACGAACGGGTCGCCACCCTTGAGGCGGACGACGGTGTCGGCTCTGTGCGAGGCGTCGACCAGCACGTCGTGGATGCGATCCTGGGCGTCGGCCGGTCCGCCGGGGCGCTTGCCGACGTCGATCACCTCTGCCCACGGGGCGATCAGGTCGAGTACCCGTGGGTCCACCAGCCGGTCGTGGACGACGACGTCGGAGGCCTCCAGTAGGCGCAGCGCCCGCACGGTGAGTAGGTCGGGGTCGCCCGGGCCGGCGCCAACCAGGTGCACGGTCACAGGATCGCTCCGTCCATGAGGGGGTCGTCGAGGCCGACGGCGGTCCGTATGCGCTGCCGGGCCGCCACAAGGTCGCCGGCTCGGACCAGGTCCAGCAGGTGGTCGTCCAGGGCGGCCTCCCAGCCCGCCGACTCGCTGCTGCCGGTAGTTTCCCGGAGTTCGGTCCGGACCTCGGAGGCAAGCGTCAGGACGGTGGCATGCTCCGGGCCGATGGAACCGTCGATCGTGCGGCGCAGCCACGCGGCGACCGCAGGGCTGCGGCCGTTGGTGGACACGGCCACCTGGAGGTCGTCGCGGGTGGTGACCGCCGGGAGGGTGAACGAGCAGTGCTCGGGGTCGTCCGCGCTGTTCAGCCAGACGTCGGACGCTTCGGCGTCCCAGTAGACCTGCCCGTCGACCGTCGGGTCACCGGTGGCGGTGACGGCCAGTCTGTACGAGGCCACCTCACCTCGTCGGTAGGGGCGCTGGTGCCAACGGACCCGATGGTCGTTGGCGATCTCGTCAACCGCCTCCGGAGCAACCACGGTGACTTGGGCTCCGGCCGCCAGCAGGCCGCGGGCCTTCCGGGCGGCGACGTCGCCGCCACCCACCACCAGGGCCCGGCGACCCTGCAGGTCGAGGTTCACGGGATACGGGGAGGTGGTCATAGTCACGGGCGAATCCTGCTAAATCCGATAGATCTGGTCGGGATTAGGTCCAACCTACCGACGACCACCCCATGAATCAACATTATTCCGATCGGATTAGTCGGGATTACATGGTCCAGTACGACTCGGACCGGTGGGCCAGACTCGCCCCATGCGACGCTCCATCGACGACTACCCGTTCCGCTCCTCCGACTATCCACCCGACTACGAGGACGACGAGCTCACCCCCATCTCATGGGCGGTCGGCATCAGCGACGACTATGCGGACGCGGAACCACGGGTGATCCTCACGTTCGAGGAAGTGGGTCGGGCCGGCCAGGGCCTGGTGGGCCACCTCTCGCCCGACATAGCCCGAAGGCTGCGGGTGGCCCTGCGCGACGCCCTGGCCGAGATCGGCCAGGACGTGGGGACCTGATCCGGGCGGTCAGCCGCCCGTCGACAGGCCCCGGATCTTCTCGGCCACGTACTCCACGAAGAACCCCTCGTACCGGGCCTGCACCTCGGGCAGCCTCCAGTCCGCCCCGGTCACCGTGCCCCGACAGGCCGCCGTGCTGCACGTACATTCCAGGCGGTAGTCGTCGGTGCGGTCCATGGCGTAGTCATGGCAGAGCTCCTCGTCTACGGCTATGTCCCTCATCGCCACGTATACGACCTGGCCCCGGAAGCCCACGTTGGCGTCGCACGAGTGGTTGATGCGGATGGCCGTCTCGTCCACCTCGGCGGCCGTACGAGGCGAGAGGTACAGGTCGTCGTGGATCTGGAGGCTCTGGTCACCGATCTCGGCGGTCAGTCGGAACACCTCCTCACGGTCCACGATGTGCCCGGCCTTGACGGCCACGATCCGGCCGGCCGGTATGGGCTCTACCGCGAACACCCCGAGCCCGGCGACCGCACCGTCCCGGACCTCGATGCCGGGGGAGCGCCAGCTCCGGATGGGCGGCACGGTCCGTCCCCGTTCAGTTGCCTGCGGCGTCGCGGTCGGCTAGGCCCAGGTAGGCGGGCCCCTCCCCGCCGCCGTGGACCTCGACGCTCGTGCCGGTCACCCAGCGTGCCAGCGGTGATGCCAGCACCAGGCACATGTCTGCCACCTCGGCCGGGTCCCCGAGGCGTCTCATGGCCAGGTTCTCGGCTATGGCGGCCCGACCGGCGGCATCTCCGTAGAACCGCTCCGACTCCTCGGTCAGAATCAGGCCGACCGTGACGGTGACCACGCGGACCTCCGGGCCCCACTCGTGCGCCAGGGTCCGGCCCATGTTCTCCAGCCCGGCCTTGGCCGCCCCGTAGGCCACCCCACCGGGGTTGGGACGGCTTCCGCTGACCGACGAGATGTTGAGGATCACGCCACCGCCCGCAGGGTTCGACGGGTCGACCATGGCCCGCCGGGCCGCCTGGCTGAACGTCATCGGCCCCAACAGGTTCAGGGCCAGGATCTTCTCGTTGAAGCGGGGCGAGACCGTGGCCGAGTCGGCCGGGGGCGCTCCACCGGCGTTGTTCACCAGGACGTCGAGGCGACCGGCAGATTCGACGGCGGCGGCCACCGCGGCGGCAACCTGGTCGGCATCACGCACGTCGGCGGCCACGAACGCAGCGGGTCGCTCCCCGTCGGACGAGGTGACGGGGGAGTCGGGTGCGTTCCGGGCGCAGACGAGTACGTCGGCGCCGGCATCCAGGAAGGTCCGCGCTATGACGCGGCCCAGGCCGCGGGTTCCGCCGGTCACGATCACCGACATCCCGGTGAAGTCGAGGGGATCGGCATGGGACCGGGTTTCGCTCACGGCAGGCACGCTACCCGTGACGCCGACTGGCGTCCGTTCCGGTCGCCGAGAGGTCGGTCCTACACGGTGGCGTGACCGATTCCACTTTCTGACACTCCGTCAGGGCTGGCCGTCAGGTCCCACCTCGCCTACCGTCGGGCCCGTGCCGGACAAGTTGATGACAGAGGACGACGTCGTCGCGCAGCTCGAGGACTCCATGACCATCGGCATCGGTGGTTGGGGGTCGCGACGCAAGCCCATGTCGCTGGTCCGGGCGATCGCCCGCTCCAGCCTGGAGGACCTGACGATCGTCAGCTACGGCGGGCCCGACATCGGCATCCTGTGTGCCACCGGCAAGGTCCGTAGGGCCGTGTACGGCTTCGTCTCGCTGGACTCGGTACCCCTGGAGCCGCACTTCCGACAGGCCCGCCAGCAGGGCACCATCCAGTTCACCGAGCTGGACGAGGGAGCCTTCTACCTGGGCCTGCTCGCCGCTGCACACAGGGTGCCCTTCTACCCGACCCGGGCCGGCCTGGGCAGCGACATGATGACCATGAACCCCGAACTGCGGACCGTCGCCTCGCCGTACCCGGACGCCGACGGCAGCTCCGAGGAGTTCGTGGCCATCCCGGCCCTTCGACCTGACGTCTCGCTGATCCACATGAACCGGGCCGACGCCGGCGGAAACGGGCAGTTCCTCGGGCCCGACCTCTACTTCGACGACCTGTTCGCCAAGGCGGCCGACCGTACCTTCATGTCCTGCGAGAAGGTCGTCGCCACCGAGGCGCTGCTGGACGAGGGGACGTTCCACACGCTGAAGATCCCCCGGCTCTTCGTGGACGGCGTTGTCGAGGCACCCCGAGGAGCGCACTTCACCGAGTGCCCTCCCGACTACGAGCGGGACGAGGCCTTCCAGCGCGAATATGCGGCGACTGCCCGGGATCCCGAGGCCTGGGCGGCGTTCGCCGACCGGTTCGTACACGCGCCCAGCCACGCCGAGTACCTGCACAGAGTGGACGAGCGGGCCGCCGAGCGTGACGCCGAGGGGGTCGCCCCGTGAACGCCGGGACCGATCCGGCCACCCTCGACGAGGTCTGCGTGGTGGCCATAGCCGAGGCCTTCCGCGGCGACGGCGAGATCCTTTGCAATCCGATAGGCACCACGCCGATCATCGGCGGTCGGCTGGCACGGGCCACCTTCGAACCCGACATGGTCATGACCGACACGGTGGCGTTCCTGGTGGCCAACACCCTGCCCGTCGGCGATGCCGGCGCCGAGCGCCTCATCGAGGCGTGGATGCCCTACCGAGACATCTTCGACCTGCTCTGGTCCGGCCGGCGCCACGTGGTCATGGGAGCCAGCCAGATCGACGCCCGTGGCAACCAGAACCTGGCCGCCATCGGCGACTGGCGGAGGCCCAGGGCCCAACTGCTGGGCCTGCGCGGTGCGCCCGGCAACCTGGTCAACCACGTCACCAGCTACTGGGTGCCCAACCACTCTCCCAGGACGTTCGTGCCATCCGTCGACGTGGTATCGGGCCCGGGCTACGACCGGGTGGCGGGCCTCTCGGCCGCCGTCCGGGCCAACCACGAGGTCCGCCGCGTCGTCTCGAACCTGGGCGTGTTCGACTTCGCCAACGACGAGCGGCGCATGCAGGTCGTGTCCGTCCACCCCGGCGTCACCGTCGACCAGGTTGTGGAGGCCACCGGGTTCGAGCTGGTCCTGCCAGAGGTGGTCGACGAGACCCCCCGGCCCACGGACGAGGAGCTCCGGCTCATACGCGAGGTCATCGACCCCCGGGGCCTACGCAGGGCCGAGTTCGGCGGCTGAGGCCAGCTATGACCGACCCGACGCCCACGGCGCCCGACCGCCGCCTCCACACCCGGTTCTGCGACCTGGTCGGCGTCCGACACCCGATCGTCCAGACCGGCATGGGCTGGGTGGCCGGGTCGCGCCTCACGGCTGCCACGGCCCGGGCGGGTGGCCTCGGCATCATCGCCGCCGCACCCATGACCTTCGACCAGATGGTCACCGCCATCGACGAGGTCCGGGCGGCAACCACCGAGCCGTTCGGGGTGAACCTCCGTTCCGACGCCGGCGACATCGACCGCCGGGTGGAGCACCTCATCACCGCCGAGGTGCGGGTGGCGTCCTTCGCACAGGCGCCCGACCGCCGCACCGTGGACCGCCTCCGGTCGGCCGGCGTGGTCGTCATACCCACCATCGGTGCCCGCCGCCACGCCGAGAAGGTCGCAGAGTGGGGCGTGGACGCCGTCATCGCGCAGGGCGCCGAGGGGGGAGGGCACACCGGCGTCATACCAACCTCGCTGCTGATAGGCGAGGTGCTCGACGCCATCGACCTGCCGGTCATCGCCGCCGGCGGGTTCACCGACGGCCGGGGCCTGGCAGCGGCGCTGGCCTGGGGCGCCGACGCCGTGGCCATGGGCACCCGGTTCCTGCTCACCAGCGACAGCGACGTGCCGGACTCCATCAAGGCCATCTACCTGGCCACCCCGGTGACCGGAACGGTGGTCACCCGTGCCGTAGACGGCGCCCCGCAGCGCGTGGTCGCCACGCCCATGGTCGAGCGGCTCGAGCGCTCACGGCTGTTCGCCTTTCCCAGGGCGGCCCGCAACGCCCTGCGCTTCCGCAGCCTGACCGGGACGCCGATGCGCGAGCTCCTGGCCGAGGGGCTCCGGATGAAGCACAGCGGGGACCTGACGTGGGGGCAGGTGGCCATGGCCGCCAACGCCCCGATGCTCACCCGGGCCACCATGGTCGACGGCCATCCCGAGGTGGGCATCCTGCCCACCGGCCAGGGGGTCGGCTCGATAGACGAGCTACCCAGCTGTGCCGAGCTGATTGGTCGCACGGTGGCCGAGGCCAGCGCCGCACTGGATCGCCTCTGCGGGCCAGCGGGGTAGCCGGTGGACCTCCGCTTCACCGGTACCCAACAGGAGTTCCGTACCGAGGTGCGCGGCTGGCTGACCGAGAACATCCCGACCACTCCGCTGCCGCCCATGGACACACCCGAGGGGTTCGAACGACACCGTGGGTGGGAGCGGGTGCTCCACGAGGCCGGCTGGTCGGTCGTGGCGTGGCCCGAGGCCTACGGCGGCCGTGGCGCCGACCTCGTCGAGTGGCTGATCTTCGAGGAGGAGTACTACCGGTCCGGCGCCCCGGGTCGGGTCAACACCAACGGCATCTCCCTGCTCGGACCCACCCTGTTCGCCTACGGGACCGACGCCCAAAAGGACCGCTTCCTGCCCCCGATGGCCTCCGGAGCCGAGATCTGGGCCCAGGCCTGGTCCGAGCCGAACGCCGGAAGCGACCTGGCGTCGATCACCACCAGGGGAGTCCGGGACGGGGAGTGGTTCGTCCTGGACGGACAGAAGACCTGGTGTTCTCGCGGAGCGTGGGCCGACTGGCTGTTCTGCATCGTTCGCACCGATCCGACGTCGGAACGCCACCGCGGCCTCTCGTACCTGCTGGTACCGGCTGACTCCGAAGGCCTCGAGCGCCGGCCGGTGGGCCGCCTGGACGGCGAGCCCGCCTTCGCCGAGCTGTTCTTCGACGGCTGCCGTGTGCATGAGTCCAACCTCCTGGGTGGCGAGGGGCAGGGATGGAACGTGGCCATGGCGACAACGTCCAGCGAACGTGGGCTAAACCTCCGGGCGCCAGGCCGGTTCCTGGCCACCGCCGACCGCCTCACCGGGCTCTACCGGGAGCTCGTCGAGGCCGGCACCGCCGACGAGGGCCTGCTGGACGAGGTGGTCCTGGCCTGGATCGGTGCCCAGGCGTACCGGTGGCAGACCTACCGCACGGCGGCCCGGCTCATGGGGGGCGGCGAGCTGGGGTCGGCCTCCTCGATGATGAAGGTCTTCTGGTCGGAACTGGACGTCGAGCTGCACGCCACGGCGCTCCGGCTGCTCGGCGACCGGGGCGAGCTCGTCGCCGCCGCCCCCGATGCCGTGGACGGGGGCTCGTGGATGTCTGGCTACCTGTTCGCCCTCTCGGGACCGATCTACGCCGGCACCAACGAGATCCAGCGCAACATCATCGCCGAGCGGGTGCTCGGCCTCCCCCGGAAGTGACGGCGGGGTAGCACGATGGACGCCACCTTCTCCGAGGACCAGCGCCTCTTCGCCGAGACGCTGCGGGGCATCCTCGCCGCCGACTGTCCACCGGAGGCGGTCCGCGCCTCCTGGGACGACCCAGATGGCAGGGTTCCGGGTCTCTGGGAGATCCTGGGTGGAACCGGCGTGCTTGGCCTGACGGTGCCCGATTCCCACGACGGCCTGGGCATGGGCGAGGTCGACCTGGTGCTCCTGCTGGAGGAACTGGGCCGTGCCGCCTGTCCCGAGCCGGTGGCCGAGCACGTGGCCGTAGCCGTGCCGCTCCTCCGGGACCACGGATCGGCGGCGCTGAGAGACGAGTGGCTGGGCCGCGCGGCCTCGGGCGAGGTCGTCCTGACGGCGGCCTCTCCCGTCGACGACCTGGTGCTGGCCGCCGGACGGGCCGACCTGTCGCTGCTGGGGGCCGACGGCGCCCTGCACGCCGTGCCTGCCGACCGGATGGCCTGCACCGGACAGGAGAGCGTGGACTCCTCCCGGCGCCTCGCACGCGTCGACTGGACCCCGTCGGCCGACACCCTCCTCTCCGACGATCCGGCCGTGGTCGACGGGTGGCTGGACCGCGGGGCGTGGGCGGCTGCCGCCCAGGCCGTCGGCGTGGCCCAGAGGCTCCTGGACATGACGGTGGCCTACGTCGCCGACCGGGAGCAGTTCGGCCACGCGGTAGGGGCCAACCAGGCGGTCAAGCACCACTGTGCGAACGTGGCCATCGACCTGGAGTTCGCCCGGCCCATGGTGCAGGTGGCGGCCTGGTCCCTGGCGTGCGGCGAGAGCCCCACCGACGGTGGGTCGGTTTCGATCGACGTCTCGATGGCCAAGTCGCTGGCCTCGGATGCCTTGGACCGGGCCTGTCGGGTCGCCCTGCAGTGCCACGGTGCCATCGGCTACACGATCGAGTACGACCTCCAGTTGTGGCTGAAGCGGGGGTGGGCTCTGGCCGCCTCCTGGGGTGACAGTCGACTGCACCGGCGGCGTATCGCCGCCGGGCTGGGTCTCTCGGCTGGTCGATCGGCCTGACCGGTCGGCGCAGGTCAGCACCGGACGGTGGATGAGCCGCCAGACTGCAGCCCCATGAGCGATCGGAGCAGGGACACGGCAGCCACCCGTCCAGCCGGCCTGGGCCTCGCCGACGAGGTCCGGGCCCTCATCGCCGACGTGAACCGGTCGTCGCCTGACGTCGACGCCCTGGAGGCGGCCAGGGCACACGTGGCGGCGGCCCGGGCCGCACTGGAGTCGCCGGATCGCCGGCGCTGGTACGAGGTGCCGGTCTCCGAGATAGACGACGACCTGGCCGTCCGGTTGCGCGAGGAGGCAGGTGACCACAGCCTCTACCGGGGCGGCCGCAACCCCTTGGCCCCACCGCTGCGGGTCTCGACGGGCGTGGACTCCGACGGTGAACCCGTGGTGGTCGGCGAGGTCCGCCTGGACAGGTCCAGGGAGGGGCCACCGGCCCGGGCCCACGGTGGGCTGGTGGCCGGCATCTTCGACGACGTCCTCAGCGGCGTCCCGTGGCTGGTCGACGCCGGGCCGGTGGTCACGGGACGGTTGTCCATCCGCTACCGGCGACCCACCCCGTTGGACGTCGACCTCCGGTTCGAGGCTCGGGTGGTCAGGCAGTCGGGCCGTCGCCTTGTCGCCAGGGCCCGGTGCCTGGCGCCGACGACCGATGGCGGGACGGAGGTAACCGCCGAGGCCGAGGCCCTGTTCGTGGCCATACCCGGACGGGCCCAGGAGGGCGCCGCCGACCCGGCGGACGGAGAGTGAGCGGGGTGGCAGGGGCGGCCGGCGTGCCGCCGACCATCTGCTTCTTGTGCACGGGCAACGCGGCCCGCTCGGTGATGGCCCGGGCCATGTTCGCGGACCGTGCCCCCGATTACCGGGCGGTCGGCGCAGGCACCCTCGTCCTGGAGGGATTGCCGATGAGCCAGCGCACCCGCAGTGCCCTGGCCAACCACGGCCTGGCCGACCCCGACCACCGCAGCAGGCAGTTCGGTACCGAGCACGTCGCGGTCGACCTGGTGGTCGCCATGGAGCCCGGCCACGTGGCCTGGATCCGTCGCCACCATCCGGCCGTGGCGGCCCGCACCGCCACCCTGTCCCGCCTGGTGCGGGACCTTCCGGCAGGAGGTCCGTTGGTGGAACGCATCTCCTCGCTGGGCCTCTCCGCCGTCGAGGTGGAGGACTGGGAGGAGGTGGTCGACCCTGCCGCCGGCGACCAGGCCGACTTCGATGCCTGCGCGGCCACCCTCGACGAACTGGTCGACCGGCTGGTCGACCGGCTGGGATCCGCGTGCTGAACACCCGACGGATGCCGCCCCATCGTCGGGACGGCTTCGTGGTTGCCGCCGCCTGCTTCCTCATCGGGGTCACCTTCGGGGTCTTCGCCGACAGCACCGGCCTGAGCCTCGGACAGGCCTTGGCGCTCTCCCTGTTGACCTTCACCGGAGCCTCACAGTTCGCCGCGGTGTCGGTGGTGGCCGCGGGTGGCACGACGGTCGCAGCCGTGGGTGGTGCCCTGCTGATCGGTGCCCGCAACGCCCTATACGGACCGGTGGTAGCCCCGCTGTTGCGCGGCGGGCGCGTCCGTCTCGCCCTGGCGGCCCACTTCGTCATCGATGAGACCACGGCGGTGGCCAGCGCCCAGGTGGGCACCGACCGGTCGAGGGATGCCTTCTGGTTCACCGGGCTGTGGCTCTTCGCATTCTGGAACGTCGGCACGGTCCTGGGCGTGGTGGTCGGTGGAGCCTTCGAGGACCCGGGAGTCCTCGGTCTGGATGCGGCGTTCCCTGCGGCGTTCGTGGCCATGCTGGCCCCCCACCTCCGGACCCGCCCCGGACTGGTGGCGGCGATCGGTGGGGGGGCGATCGCTCTGGTCGCCGTGCCGACCACGGCTGCCGGCGTCCCGATGCTGCTGGCAGTCCTGGCCGTCCTGCCCGGATTGTGGATCCACCGGCGTGGTGGCTCGGCCCCGGGACCCGACGAGGGGGCGGCGCCATGACCTGGACGGCCGTCCTGGTGATCTCGGGAGGTGCCTACCTCTTCAAACTGGTCGGCGTGATGGCCGGAAACCGGTTCGCAGTGGCCCTCGAGCCGGTGGCCGCCCTGGTGCCACCGGCTCTCTTCTCGGCGATCATCGTGATCATGACGGTGGCCGACGGTCCGTCGATCGTCGTCGATGCCCGCCTCGTCGGCGTCGGGCTGGCAGCCGTGGCCGTCTGGCGGCGTGCCCCTTTCGTCGTCGTCGTTGTGGTGGCCATGGCGGCCACCGCACTGGTCCGCCTGCTGGTCTGAGGGCATGCCAGCCTGAGTTGCGACTGCTGGCCTGGGGAGCGACCGTCGGCCTGACGCCACCGGGACGCCCGTCACCGACCTGATGGTCGGGTCCCTCTAGGTTCGGGTCGTGACGCGGTCCGAACCACACCCTGACGGAACCCCCGAGCTGACGGGCGTGTCGGCCTCGGTCCGGAGGTCTCTGCTCCTGCCCCGACCCCGCTGGCGCGGGGTGATGCACCGGGCGGCCGTTCCGTCGACCGTGGTGGCCGGCATCTGGCTGGTGGCCCGGGCCCCGGCGGGCGCCGACCGGGTAGGTGCGGCGATCTTCGCGGGCGGAGCCCTGCTGATGTTCGTGGCCAGCAGCCTGGTCCACCTCAGGCGCTGGTCGATCCCGGTCTGGGAAGTGCTCTTCCGCTTCGACCACGCGGCGATCTTCCTACTCATCGCCACCAGTGCCACGCCCGTCGGCATCAGCGCACTCAGCGGCCGGTCGGCCAACCTGCTCCTCTGGGCGGTCTGGATAGGGGCGGGCATCGGTGTCGGCCTACGACTGCTTCCGTTCCATCCGCCGAAGGGGCTCATGAACTCGCTGTTCCTGGGCCTCGGCTGGGTGCCGATCGTGGTCGCGCCGGACCTCTTCCGGGCGCTGGAACCGGTGGGCATCTTCCTGGTGGTGGTGGAGGGTCTCCTCTACAGCGGTGGTGCCTTGATGCTCGGTGCCCAGTGGCCTGATCCGTCGCCCCGAGTGTTCGGGTACCACGAGGTCTGGCACACCCTGGTGACCGCCGCGGTGGCGGTCCACTTCGTTCTGGTTGCCATCATCCTGGGCTGACCGAAGCGGCGCTGGCCACGGCGGTACGGTCAACGCCGTGATCGGCCGGTCCAACGTCCACCACCAGCGGTCGTGGCTACCGGTGGCCTACCTCCTGTTGGCAGTGGTCGTGATGGGAGCGGGCTGTGGTGCCGACCGGGTGACCGATCCGGCCCGGGCCACCACGTGCGCCGAGCTGGTGGATGCCGGTCGGGCCTCTGCTGAGCAGGTCCTGGAACGGCTCGGCGACCGGACGCTGGCCGAACTGGAGGCCGATGATCCGTCCAGGCCGTTCGGCCTCCTCGACCCGCTACTCCGGCCGGGCGTGTTCGCCTCGCGGGCCGTTGCCCTGGGCTGTGGCGAGAGCGAGTTGGCCGACCTGGCCTGCACCGCCTACCAGGGCCTCTCCCACCTGGCTAGGAGCGACGTCGCACGCGCCTATCTGGCCCCCTACTTCGCCGCCTGCGACTGACCCTCAGCCGGCCTCCGGGCGTCCGGCCCGGCCCCGGCCTTTCCGCCGGGCAACCTCGTCGTGCCGTCTCGTCAGGCCGCGCGGGCATACGGGATACTGGCCGGCATGGTCGATGTACCGGTGACCGGCGACGGTGGTGCGGACGACTGGCGGCCCCTGCTGGACGACCTCGAGGACCGTCGGCGGACCGCCCGGTCCATGGGCGGGTCCGAGAAGCTCGCCCGCCGCCGCGACTCCGGCAGCCTCGACGCCCGGGCCCGGATCGGGCACCTCCTGGACCCGGGATCGTTCGTCGAGCTCGGAACGCTCGTCGGCCGGGTGCCGGCCGACGGCCTGGTGGCCGGTTCGGGGGAAATCGAGGGTCGACCGGTCATGGTCGGCGCCGAGGACTTCACCGTGCTGGGCGGATCCATCGGTGCCGGCAGCTCGGCGAAGCGGTTCCGCATCAGCGAGCTGGCCGAGCTGGACCGCATCCCGCTGGTCATGCTGCTCGAGGGTGCCGGCCACCGACCGCCGTTGCCCGACGAGCCGGAGCCGGGTCGGGCACCCACCGACCTGATCCAGCAGGCGCGGCTCTCCGGCCGGGTGCCGCTGGTGACAGGGGTACTCGGGGCATCGGCAGGACACGGGGCGCTCGTGGCACCCATGTCGGACTTCTCTGTCATGACGCTCGACGCCAGCATCTTCACCGCAGGACCGCCGGTGGTGAAGGCCTCGTTGGGCGAGGAGGTGTCCACCCACGACCTGGGTGGTCCCGAGGTGGCCGTCACCAGCGGCCTGATCCACAACGTGGCCGCCGACGACCGCTCCGCCCTGGACGACCTCCGGACCTACCTTTCGTACTTTCCGAGCAGTGCCTGGTCCCACCCACCCCGACGCGAGGGCGGGGACACGGGACCGCGCAGGCTGGACGAACTCCTCGACATCGTGCCCCGCGACTCCTCGATGGCCTACGACGTGCGGGGGGTGGTCAGTGCGTTGGTCGACGACGGCCGGTTCTTCCCGGTGCAGCCGGGCTTCGGTGACTCGATGGTCTGCGCCCTGGCCCACCTCGGGGGCGAGCCGGTGGCTGTGGTGGCCAACCAGCCCCAGGTCTTGGCGGGTGCTATCGACGTTGACGCCGCTGAGAAGGCCGCACACTTCGTGACGGTGGCCGACTCGTTCCACCTGCCGCTGGTCTTCCTGACCGACAACCCGGGAATGCTGGCTGGTGCGGCCTCGGAGCGGGCCGGCATCCTGCGGGCCGGTGCCCGGATGTTCGCCGCCCAGACCCAGGCACGGACGGTCAAGCTCCAGGTGACCCTGCGCAAGGCATACGGCTTCGGGTCGCTGGCCATGTCGATGGTGTCGTTCGACAGTCAGACGGCCTCCTACGCCCTGCCCGGGGTGACGCTGGGTGCCATGGGCTCCCGTGGGGCCGCCGACGCCGTGGGAGCCGACGCAGGGACCGCCGAGGCGCTCCGCGAGGCCGAGGTCCGGGCCGTCTACCGGTCGGCGGGCCGTCTCGGGTTCGACGAGGTGATCGACCCTAGGGACCTCCGCAACGTGCTGCTGGCCGGCCTCAGCCGCGGCCTCTCACGCCGACAGGTGGCCCCGGAACCGGCCGCCCGGGTGGCCATAACCCCCTGACGCGCCGAGGCGACGACTCGTCGTGCTGGCGATGGGCAAGAATCCGGTCGCTGATCGGTCCCGACGGTGGCAGGCTGCGGGGGTTCTCCCGAGTTCCCCGACTGGAGCCCCACCTTGTCCACCGAACGCCTGTCCCGTCGCATCAGCGCCATCGCCGAGTCGGCCACCATGGCCGTCGACGCCAGGGCCAAGGCCCTCAAGGCGGCCGGCCAGCCGATCATCGGCTTCGGTGCCGGCGAGCCCGACTTCGCCACACCGCAGCACATAGTCGAGGCGGCCGTGGCTGCATGCATGGATCCGGCCAACCACAAGTACACGCCGGCCGGCGGCCTTCCGGCACTCAGGGAGGCGCTGGTCGAAAAGACCGAGCGGGACTCCGCCTGGCGACCGGAGGCCTCCCAGGTACTGGTGACCAACGGCGGCAAGCACGCCGTGTACAACACCTGCGCGGCCCTGCTGAACCCCGGTGACGAGGTCCTGCTGCCCGCCCCCTACTGGACCACCTACCCGGAGTCCATTGCCCTGGCCGGTGGGACGACGGTGGTCCTCCCGACCGACACCGCCTCCGGATTCAGGGTCACAGTCGACCAGCTGGAGGATGCGCGTACGCCGAACACCAAGGCGCTCATGTTCGTGTCGCCCTCCAACCCGACCGGTGCCGTGTACCCGGCCGACGAGATCACGGCCATCGGCAGGTGGGCCGTCGAACATGGCATCTGGGTCATCGCCGACGAGATCTACGAGCACCTCACCTACGACGACAACGTCCACCACTCGATGCGGGCCCTGGTTCCGGAGATCGCCGACAACTTCGTGGCGGTCAACGGCGTAGCCAAGACGTACGCCATGACCGGCTGGAGGGTCGGCTGGATGATCGGTCCGGACGACCTCATCAGGGCCGCCGGCAACCTGCAGTCCCACGGCACGAGCAACGTGGCCAACGTCTCCCAGCGGGCCGCCCTGGCCGCGGTGTCAGGCGACCTGATGGCCGTAGACGAGATGAGGGCGTCGTTTGACCGTCGCCGTCGCCGGATGACCGAGATGCTGAGGGCCATCGACGGCGTGGGCCTTCTCAACCCGCAGGGCGCCTTCTACGCCTTTCCGGACCTCACGGCCTTCCTGGGCCGCAAGGTCGGCGGGCGGGTGGCGTCCACCACCTCGGAGTTGGCCACGATCATCCTGGAGGAGGCCAAGGTGGCAATCGTGCCCGGTGAGGCGTTCGGAGCCCCCGGCTACGCCCGCCTCTCGTTCGCCCTGGGCGACGATGACCTTGGCGAGGGCCTGACGCGCGTGGGCGACCTGCTGAACGCCTGAGGCTCGGCCTACTACATGATCCCGGTCCGCACATACGGGAGCTGGTCCTCGCCGATTACCGCGGAGGTGGTGGTGGCCGGCGCGGTCGGCCTGGGCGAGGTGGTGGTCGACGGCGACGACGTCTGGTGGGCCGAGTCCCGACCCGACGAGGGGGGACGCACCGTGGTGGTACGTCGCTCCAGCGACGGTTCCGTCGCCGACATGGTGCCGGCGGGGGTCGACGTGCGGACCGGTGTCCACGAGTACGGCGGGGGAGCCTGGTGGGTGGCCGATGGGGTGCTCGTCCACTCGGACCGGTCCGACGAGCGCCTCTACCGGCGGGGCGCCGACGGAGACCCCGTGGCCCTCACCCGTCCTCCAGCCGGTCGGCGGGCACTGCGCTACGCCGATGGCCGCATCACCCCCGACGGCCGGTGGTACGTGTGCGTCCGAGAGTCGCACGCCACCGGCGAGGGACACGCCGATCCCTCCAACGAGCTGGTCGCCGTAGCCATGGACGGGTCACTACGGGTCGAGGTGTTCGTCAGCGGTCCCGACTTCGTGGCGTCTCCGCGGATCTCGCCGGATGGCCGCCGGTTGGCGTGGATCCAGTGGGACCACCCCGACCTTCCCTGGGACGACACCGAACTCTGGGCGGCCGACCTGTTCGTCGACCCGGATACGTGCAGCCTGTCCGGAAGCCGGTGCCTGGGCGCCGAGGGCGAGTCGTTCTTCCAACCCGAATGGCACCCCGACGGCGTGCTGCACGTGGTCACCGACCGGGATGGCTGGTGGCACCTCTACGGGGTCGACCCGGTGGACGCGGCATTCCACCAACTCACCTCGGGGGAATTCGAGATCGCCACCCCGCAGTGGGTGTTCGGCCTGGCGCGCTACGCCTTCGCCGGGGACGACATCTGGTTCGCACGACGGGAGGCGGGAGCCGACCACCTAGCCGTGCTAGGACCCGACGGCACCCTGGACCAGGTCCCGCTGCCGATGGGCGGCGGACCGACCACCTCCGTCGGGTCGGTGGTGACGACCGGCGACGGGATTGTGGCGGTGGCCGCCGGCTGGACCACCGAGCCGACCCTGGTCGCGGTGGACAGGGCCGGATTCCGGGTCCTGCGTGCGCCGCGGGACCTCGGGCTGGACCCCGGCTGGTTCCCGCAGCCCGAGGCGCTCACCTTCCCCACGTCGGGTGGCGAGGTGGCGCACGCCGTCATCCACCCGCCGACCAACCCCGACCACGTGGGGCCGGAAGGCGAGGCCCCTCCGTTGCTGGTGCTGGCCCACGGCGGTCCGACCGGTTCGGTCCGGACCCAACTCCAGCTGGCCGTTGCCTACTGGACCAGCCGGGGCTTCGCCGTGGCCGATGTCGACTACCGGGGGTCCACCGGGTACGGCCGTACCTACCGCCACCGCCTGCGGGGCGGCTGGGGGGTACTGGACGTGGACGACTGTGTGGCCGTAGCCCGCCACCTGGTCGACACCGGCCGGGTCGACGGCGGCCGCTTGGCCATCAAGGGTGGGAGCGCTGGGGGCTTCACCGTGCTGGCAGCGCTGACCTTCCACGACGTCTTCACCGCCGGCGCCAGCCGCTACGGGGTTGCCGACCTGGCCGCTCTGGCCGCAGACACCCACAAGTTCGAGGCCCGCTACCTGGATCGGCTGGTCGGCCGGTGGCCGGAGGACGAGGCCGTCTACCGGGAGCGGTCGCCCATCCACCACGTGGATCGCCTGTCCACCCCGATCCTGTTGCTCCAGGGCTCCGAGGATGCCGTGGTTCCCCCCGCCCAGGCACACCTCATGGCCAATGCCCTGAAGCGCCGGGGCGTGCCGTTCGCCCTCATCGAGTTTCCGGACGAGGGCCACGGGTTCCGCAGGGCCGCCAACGTGGTCCGTGCGCTGGAGGCCGAGCTGTCGTTCTTCGCCGACCGGTTCGGTTTCGAACCCGCCGACGACCTGCCACCCCTGGCCGTGGAGGACGGCGGCGCCTGAGCGGTCCAGACGGGCCGGGCGTGGATAAACGGGTTGTCGCCGCACCGACCGGGTCGTCTACACTGGTTCCCGATGCGACCCGTTCTCGACCTCCTGCTGCTGACCTAGGGCGAACGCCCCACATACGCGTTCGCCTGAACCTCCTGCGCCCACCGGGCCAGGAGGTTCTTCGGTTTTCGGGAACCGTCCGCCGGAGGGGACCCGCAGCCGGAACGAGACCACCGCACCCACCACACCAGAACCAGAAACGGAACCAGCCATGAGCGAGCAGACGAAGACCGATCGGGTGATCATCTTCGACACCACCCTCCGCGACGGCGAGCAGTCGCCGGGCATCTC
>Ga0207962_1000185_pt1 | contig 18815 bp, 15 predicted proteins | sample Knorr_S15_td_AAI_FD_185603 | JGI IMG/M metagenome (GOLD analysis project Ga0207962, IMG submission 185603) | Marine microbial communities from Southern Atlantic Ocean transect - Knorr_S15_td_AAIW_ad_750m_LV_A (SPAdes) (version 2) | ecosystem: Environmental > Aquatic > Marine > Oceanic | place... | reverse complement strand
TGAAGTTACTGATGAAATATTTGAAGAATTTGATAGAGTGGTTATATGTACATATGCAAATTTGAATGCGTTACTTACCAGATTTCCAGAATTACAAGAAGAGTATCAATTTGAATTGTGTGAAAAACCAGTTGTTAAACTACCAGATTCTTTTCATAATAAGAGTATTGTAATTATGGACGGACCTTTCATGTGTATTGATCCCCTAGCAAATACGGATCTTCATTTATTATGTAATGTTACACATGAAATTCATCAAACTAATATTGGAAAAATTCCAGAGATTGATAAACAATATTTACATTTGTTAGATAATGGAATAATTAAAAACCCCAATCATACAAACTATGACAAATTCATTAAATCTTCACTTGAATTTTTCCCTGAAATTAAAAACGCTAAATATGTCGGTTCTATGTTTACGGTCAGAGCAGTTCCACCTAGAGTAGAAGATACTGATGAGAGGCCAACTCTTGTAAAAAAAATAAATGAAAAAATTATTACTGTATTTTCAGGCAAGATTACTACATGTACAGAGGCAGCAAAAGAAGTGAAAAAAATAATTGAAAAAAATTAATTTTTACAAATACAATTCTTTAGTACATTTTAAATTCTGACAAAAATACGATTAATATGAATAAATATCTACTAGCTTTTCTAGTCATATCTTTTGTTTCGGTTTTCTTCCTTGGTATGTATGTAGGAGTATACAAAATTTTTCCCTACGAATTTTTAGATTCAACAAAGAAGGTTTTATTGGACGAAAAAACTATTGAAAGTAATCAATTCATCAACCAGGCTAATGTAGATTATTTAATTAAAATTGACAGCAAGTCAGACATTGACCAAAAAAGAGATTTCCTAACAGAATTTTTTTGGGATGTTGGAAGTTTACAGCGTGTAAAAGATAAATCGCAATTACCAAAAGTTGAATCTGATATATCTGATTCTAATTATAAGGATCTTCAAAACTTAAGCCGCATTGATAGATTAACTGTTGAAATAGAATATGGAGTAAGTTCGGTTTCTTATCTTTTCATACCGGAGCGCTCTAATGAAAAATTGATTTTATATCACCAAGGACATGGGGGAGATTTTATTTTGGGTATGGACACCATTCAATTCTTTCTTGATAGAAATTTCACAGTAGTTGCTATGTCTATGCCATTACTTGGTATGAACAATCAACCGATTGTAGAAATAGATGGATTAGGTCAAATCAAATTAAATTCGCATAACCAGCTTAGATTACTTGAAACAAAAAATTTCAATCCGATGAAATTATTTGTAGATCCAATTCAAATTAATTTAAATTTTCTAGACAAGGAATATAATTTTAAACAATATTCAATGATTGGGTTATCAGGTGGTGGCTGGACTACTGTTGTATATTCTGCCATTGATGAAAGAATTTCAAATAGTTTTTCTGTTGGTGGTTCAATGCCAATTTATTTGCGAGTAGCTGAGAGAGATATGGGTGATTATGAGCAAACAAATATTGATCTATATCAAAATGTAAATTATTTGGAATTGTATGTTTTAGGTGCGTATGGTGATGACAGGAAGCATGTTCAAATTTTTAATAAAAATGATCCATGTTGTTACTCAGGTAACGGATATGAGACTTATGAACTTGTTATAAAAGATAAGATGTTGCAGTTAGGAAAAGGTAATTTCCAAATTTTTATTGACGATACGCATGATAAGCATAAAATTTCTGACACTGCAAGAGAATTTATACTTGAAACTATTAATTAATCAAAAAATTTTATTTCCCTAAGATTTAGTTTTAGAAAATATTTAGTAAAAATTCTAGTTTTTAGTATCTTTTGTTAGTATATTTTATACATGAATTTTATAACCAAAACTAAGGAATGATAGAAAATGAAAATTATGATAAAATTTCTGATTCAACATAACCAAAGAGAATAATTGAATGAAAATGAATTTAATGCAAAAAAATCGAACATTTTTTTTAAAAAATAAACTATTGATTTTAGTATTTGCTGTATGGGCAATCTCATTATCATTCAGAATGAATGTCTATGATCCTACAGTGCCTATTTTAATGGATTCTCTAAATTTTCTCTCTTATGCGATAGACATTCATGTGTTGGGAGGTTTGCCGGAAAATTATACAGTTGCAAAACCTGGTTGGTCTATTTTACTTGCTGGATTATTTTCAATTTTTGATTTTTCTGAAACTAGTTCATATATGCAATTACAACGAATTACATCAATTTTTATTTCAAGCATTACAATATTTCCACTGTATTTTTTATGTAATGTATTTGTTGAGAAAAAATATAGTATTATTGGTGCTACACTGTTTGCCTTTGCACCAAGATTAATTGAAAATTCTATGTACGGAGCCACTGAACCATTATTCATACTATTTTTAATAATGACAATACTTTTCTTCTTAAAAAATTCACAAAAAAGTATCTATTTGTCATTCCTATTTGCAGGAATCTCTAGTATTATTCGTCCTGAAGGATTTTTTCTATTCTTAGCAATATCATTTTTGTTAATTTTCAAATTTAAACGTGAGAAATTTAAATTTCCAAAATACCTGTTGGCAATGTTAATATTCATTGTTGTATTCTTGCCATTTGCATTACACACTGAACATGTAAATCCTGAAACATCAATATTTTCTAGAATAATAGATTCTTCAGCACAATATTTCCAAACAACAGATAAAGAAATTCATATGTCTGCTGATGATCGCTTGTTCACAACATCAAAAATATCTGTTGTCACAGGTATTGAATACTTTGCAAAATATCTAGGTTGGGTAATGGTACCTATGTTTATAATCACAGCGCCTATAGGCTTTCTTTTATTCTTAAAAAATCGTACATACACGAGAATATCTATTGTTGTAATAGCGGCAATTATTTCAATTCCTGCTTTTTATGCTTACTCATTTCCACTTTCAGAAACAAAGTACATGTTCTCTTTATTTCCCTCATTTGTTGTTTTTTCTATTCTGCCAATTAAATTATTTGTCGAAAGATTTCAAAGAAAGAATGTAATAATCACAGTTATTTTAGCAGTCATAATTCTTTCTGGCATTATATTTTATTACCACCAATTTGATTCCAGTCATGATAGAGAAGCTATGTTAATTGCAAAACACATAGTTGACACTACAACTACTATAAACACATACCATCCAGAAAGCCTTTTTATCAAAAGTTTTGATTTGCCTCAGAATTGGTCAGATCTCATATATTTCCACAAAAACACTGAACGAACTGGTATAGAGGATATGCCGCACAAAATTGTGAGAATAAATCCGGATGAGTTTGAATCTGCCGAATCTTTAATTTTAGAACACGATAAACAATTTTCACATCTAATTGTAGATTCAATGGATAATAGGCCAGAATTTCTTAAAGATGTTTTTGAAAATGAAGATAAATATCCATATCTAATTAAAGAATGGGACTCAAAAAATGATGGATTTACATACCATGTAAAAATTTTCAAAATTGATTATAACCTATTTAATTTGGAGATTGAAAAGTGAACAAGCCGGAAATAAATCATAATTTAGAAAATTATGGTAATTCAAAATCTTACATTTCAGAAAATATGAAAAAAATAATAATTTTCCTAGCTGTATCTTTCTTTTCAATTCATACGCTCGTGTACATTCTACAATTTAGGCTGAACTTTCCATTTGGTGATGATAATCATACCTATTCGTTTGCATATGAATATTTGTCAACGGGTTCCTGGGGTGGTCTTTTTGGAATAACTGAAATCAGTGACTATGCATCACACTTAATCTATTCTTTAAAATTACTTGCACTACCAAATTTAATCTATAATTCGTTTGATGTAGTAAATTTTTATTATTTACAGTGGATAATAATGTCTTTAACATTATTACTCTTATTTTTAATTCTTAAAAAAACTGATAAAAGACTTTATTGGGTTTTAATTCCAATCTCTGCGTTTATTTATTGCCCGATTTACAACACGGGATATTGGGTTTTCAGTTCAATAGCGTGGTTGATGGTTACTCTTTGTATTGTTTTCATAGTATATCTATTAAATAAAGAAAAGATTACTAACTCAATTTTTTTATCAGCTATATCAATAGCCATTTTTTCAACATTTTTCCAAACAATTGGGATAGTAGCATGGCTTGCAGGACTCATTTGTTTGGCAAAAAGAGATAATGAAGGAAAAATTAGAAAAAAATATTTGGCTGCATGGATTGCTGTCACTGCAATAATCGGATTTATTTTTGTCTTGTTAGTAACTTCGATTAATGTCGTAACGTCTGCACCTGTAATTCAGTTTGGTGAAAATATATATCTAGTAAAGTTTTTTTCAATTGAGGGAATAAGTTTTGTAACTACTTATCTTGCAACATCTTATAGATTTGGAACAGAAAATATCTTTTTCAGTAAGATTATTGGTATTATAACTTTAATATTATCTGGGTATTTTTTTTATTATTTCATAAGAATCAAAAAAAATGTGCAGAAATCATATCCTTGGCTGCTGTTTATTTTATTAGGCATAGTTTCAGGTATTATAATTGCAATAGGCAGAATGGGGTTAGAAGGGCATGACGGTAATGAATCGTTTTACAAGGCTGTTTCACAATTTTCACAGATAGGCATTCTTGTTTTAGTTTCCATGTTGATGTTAGAAATCAAGAAAAATCGAACAAAGAAATTTACTAATATTAAATTGTGTTTGTGTATTCTAATAATAATATCACAAATGGTTTTCTTGATTCCATCATACTATGCTAGCTGGGTTAAGGCTGAACACTATTATGATGTAAAAAATGAGTATGTTGACTGTTATTCGTTAACGCATGGAACAGAGTGTTTAGACTGGACTGAATATTCACGGTTCCCTCACCCATTTGAGCGGACTAAAGTACAAGCAGCTAATTTCTGGCTTGAAAATAAAATGAGTATTTTTGGTGATGCAAATTTTAATCAACAAAATGGGTATGATTTAAACAAGTTTAGAACTATTTTGGAAAATAACCCTGATATTGAGTTTGGTTTTGGTAAAATTGAAAGAATCAATGGCCAATTGGTTTCAGAACAATCAATTGTTATTGAAGAAAATTTTGTCAACATAGAGGGATGGATACTTGATGAAAGCAAATCATCTGTTGACAGCATCTTCCTTATGATAGATAATAAGCCGCTACTGAAATATGAGGATTTTGTGTCTAGAGAACATAAAGAATATGACTATGTTTCAGAAAAAAATTCTGGCTGGAATATAATTTTCTTATCTGGATATGTTGAAAAAGGCTGTCATGAGATCAGTATAATTGGTTTAAGTAATGAGACATTAGTAAAGCTTCAAGAAAAAATTGAGATATGCATGATGTGAATAGTCTTGCATATTTTAAGACAGTAATTAATCAATTAATAATCTCTTAGTTGCTCCAGATAAAAATAAACAATCAGGATCATATTTTGCTTTCAATTCAAGAATTTTCTTATAATTAGGATACATGCGATGGAAATCGTCTTGTGAGAAATACGGATGTTTGGCCAGATATGTCTTCCCCTCGTGTTTTAATATAATATTAGTTAATTCTTTACAATATTCATCTCTCTGTTCTGTTGTAATTACATTAAGAGAAAAATTCATAGTGATGGATAATCCATCATTGGCAAACGAGAGATATGATGAATCAGATTTGTGTCTTTTAATTCCACAGATAAATGGCTGGAGTCTAAAACGTCTACTGAGTGATAAAAGTTCCGTAAAAGCCTGTATTGCAATATCCCTACTAAATATAGTCTGAATTTCAAAAAATCCTGATGGAGTAAATAACAAATTAAAATTAGGTTTGGCAGAATGAGGATACTGATATTTTGGAAATGGGATTATGTTTTCGGTATATGATGTAGGCGTTTTACGATATCTCATATCACAGAGAATTCGATTTGTGTTATTATTCCAGAATAATTTACACAGAGACCAGAAATTTTTTGGTTTTAGCATATACACTCTTGGCTTTTTTACAAGAAATTCTTTGAATTTTTCATCAGAGCAGTTTTGTTCGTTAACAAATCTACATGAATCAGATATGCCTTGGCCTATATCCCCTCCAGACGCAAATGGATTAAGTAAAGCGTGAGCGTATTCAAGACCATTTTCCTCAAGGGAATAAAAAAAATCTACTAGCTTCTCAAGATTAGGAATTCTTTGTGCTTGATGTTGTACCATGTAAGAAGGAATTGGTTTTAATTTCAATGTAATTTCTGTGATCAGACCCAAAAATCCTAATCCCCCCACAATTGAATTAAATAATTCCGATCCATTGTCATTTTTTATTATTTCTGTTGTGCCGTTTGCCAACATTATTTTAAATGAAATAATATTTTGACTGAAATTTCCATTCTTCCATGAATCCTTTCCATGGACATTAGTTGACAACATTCCGCCTATAACATCATTAACAGAGCCGGATAAACCAACTAAAATCCAATTATGTGGCATAATTATATCCAATAAATCACCTATACGAACTCCAGGTTCAACCGTAATTTGCCCATTTTCAGAATCAAATGACTTTATCGAATTGAGTTGTTTTGTATCAATTACTAATTGGTTGTTGAAAAATACATCACTGTAACTATTTCCGCCACCTTGTATCGCAATTTTAAATTTTTGCTGTTTTGCAAAATCAATACATTTTGCTAAGTCATCCAGATTTTTTGGTGTTGCAACAAGTGTGTTTACAGATTTAAAAAGACCGAATCCAGTAACAATTTTTTGTTTAGGTTGTTCCATATCTTGTTTTACAAACTTCCAAAATTGACAAAATTTGAAAATTGTTTTGAAGCAAATTTTAATACAATTTGCCATAAACCTTTCTGTAGTGTTTTTTCCAGACTATCAAAGAAATAATTAATTTCATTCTCTTCTATAATTAATGATGGTTTAAAGAAAAGTGCAACCTCATCTGTATTGGAAAAAATAACTAAGATTTTATAATTTTTATACATCCAGTCAGATATAGCAGCGGCAGCCAATTTTGGAACAAATTTTGGATCCTTAGTAATGCTTAATGGAACAAGTTTTAGAATTTTACTTATGACTAGATTATCTGTGTTAAAAAATATCCCATGCAAAGCACCTGAACCCCTGCATTCTTTTACTTCATTACTATATTTCTCTAAAAGTTGGTGACAGCGTTCTTTCACAATTTTTTCTATGTGGAAACTTTTTTTCTCATAGTTTTCCTCTTGCATAATGTTGATGGCTTCTATAGCAGTGATACATTCTTCACCAAGTCCATTATATGTAGATGTATGAAGTAAGGCATCACGTGTATTTCCATATGCCTTTTTTAATATTGGTGCTCTGGCAACATAAGCAGATATTGATGCCTTTCCACCGCCTAACGATTTAGAAGTTGTAAGAATGTCAGGTAAAACATTATGACCCATGAAATTAAACATTGTACCTGTTTTGTACCAGCCTACGTAAATCTCATCAAAAATCAAAATAATACCATTTTCATTACAAATTTTTTGTAATTCCTTTAGAAAATTTGTATTACATTGGCGCAATGTAAGAGTTTGAAATGGCTCAATGATTAATGCATAAACATCAGATTCACCAGATTTGTTTCTATGTTCCTTAATTTTCTGCTTCACAGAATCAATATTATCATATTCAAAGGAGTCGGTATTTGGAATTTCAGGATACCTAAAGTATACTTCTTTTGACGCAGTTATACTTGCAGAACCCAATAATTTTCCGTGAAATGAAATATCAGAATGTAAAATAGTTTTTCTACTTCCGTCATGATATTTGTAAGCAAGTTTCATTGCTCCCTCAACAGCTTCTGCTCCAGAATTACAAAAAAAGGAATAATCCAGATCCTTAGGTAGAAGTTGAGCAATGTTGTGACTTAGAGCTGCAAGATATGGAGAAAAAATTGTTTTATGAACTTCCATTTTCTTTTTTTTCTGAAAATTTATTCGAGTCTCCAATATTCTAGGATGATTATGACCATGACTTAGTACACCTATTCCACCAGTCACATCTAGAATTTTTTCATTATTCTTGGTATATATCCAAACTCCTTCGGAGTGATCTACATCCTCCCTGCCAGCTGCAAAAGCTCCAAAAAGTTGCTCGAGTGATGGATTAACATATTTTTTGTATAATTCTCTAATCTCTTTGTTAGTTAAAACATAACAATCATCAGAACTGAATAATTTATCAACCATGATGCAAAAAAACTAATTAATTTTTATTTAAATTAATCTATTGATTTTTCACTTGATGGTGAGGATAATCCACCTGTGATTTTAAGAACTGCTAAACCAACAAAAATACTATACCACCTTGTAATTATTCTAGCAAGAATGACTACAGTTAATGAAACGGTGATATCAATTCCATGCAAGCTTAAAAATCCAGCCAGACTGCCTTCAAAAACGCCTATGCCTAATGGTAAAAATGTTATTACGCCTAAAATGATCGATGCTGTATACATAGAAACTAAAGTCAATAACTCTACGCTATCTATTCCAAATGATAATAGTAACAAGTGTATTGCAATACATTCTACAAACCAAAAAAGTATAGAAAGTATTACACTGTAAAACAAAACTCTGCCTCTAGTTAAACTCTGTATGAGTTCAATTGATTCAGACATTGATTCCGTATATTTTTTTAAAAATCTAATTTTTGAAAATTTGTTAATGACTTTGTAAAAATATTTTTCGTTGTTAATTAAATAAAATGCTAGAATCAAAACTATACTAAAAATTATAAATATATACACAGTAAATTCAAAAAACCATATACTTGTAACAGATAATACCACTAAACCCAGTGCATTGTACAATAATTCAGTAATAACTATTGGGCTAGTCTTAGAGCGAGGAATATTAAATCTATTTTTTAATAATTGAGACTTTAGAAATTCTCCCACTTCACCCGGTATGAACGTTAATGAAAAACCTGAAATGTATATACCAAAACTACTTTTTGGCGGTATTGTAATGTTAGAATTTCTTAATAGTATCTGCCAACGAGCAAATAAAATAAACCAACCTAATGTAACAAGAGATAAAATAATGGGCAAATACTCAATTTTAAAATTAATTAATTGATCAGAAACTAAATTGAGATCGGAAAAAGATAAGATGATTGAATAAAATCCAATGATAGCTACGCTTACAACCAGGATTTTTTTTAAATTACTAGAAATCATTTGAATTCTAATAACGAAGGATAAATTTTAAAAAAATTAATCCATACTTTATTCCTGAAATTTTTTCATCTGATCTAGTTTTCGACTGACCTAATCGCTTATTGAAAGTAAGTGGAATTTCTACAATCCTCAAATCTTTTTCTATAGATCTCATTGTTAAATAAAGAGGAAAAGCAGGTCCGCCAATTGCGTCACCTGTTTTGTGATCTATAAATTGGTCAGTCAGTTTTTCCAATGACTCTTTTTTAATTACTCTAAATAAACAGCCAACATCTGTCAAATTGATAATACCAAAATGATGTAGACTAAAATATTTGAATTGGATTAATTTAGCTAACCAATAATTTCCCCAAACATGCATTATACTATTTTGGTTCCCTTTCTGTGTAAAAATTTGAACCTGTCTGGTACCTACAACCATATCGCAGTTTGATAAATAGGGAATCATTTTGTCAAGATCGTATGCATTATTTGTACCGTCTGCTTCGGCAGTGGCAATAATATTAGCGTCAGTTTTCAGTGCTTCTTTTAATCCAATAGCATATGAGTGAGCAAATCCTCTGTTTTTCTCTTGCCTAATTACTTTGGCACCACATTTTTCCGCTAATAGTGCTGTATCATCCATACTTTTGTTATCAACAACAATTACTGATTCAACATCTCTATGTTTTATGAAATCTTTTACAGTCTTCTCAATAGAATCATGCTCGTTATAGGCAGCGATTGTAACGCAAAGCCTTGGAGAATTTATTGGATTATATTTCAAAAAATGTTGTGCCGGATCAGTTTTGAAATGTTTCCTTTGTAGCATGAAAACTATTAAAGATATTATCCATAGTATGTCAGCAAAGATGATCCACTTGAAATAAAGTGAATAATAGATATTCTCAAACAATCCACCCTCAGAACCGCTTAATACAATATCAATTCCCACAGTAGCCCATGAGTAAAGATTAAGCACAATCCATGTTATATTAGCCACAAAAAGTATTCCGAATGTTATAACAAGTAAAAAAAAGAATTTTTTCATTTATCAAGAAGTTCATGATGTAGTAATAAATAATTACTAAGCTTTATCGAATTTACTAATGAAAGCAGTAATTTTAGCTGGTGGTTATGGTACTAGAATTTCAGAAGAATCGAACATAATCCCTAAGCCGCTTATCGAAATAGGAGGAAAACCAATTTTATGGCATATTATGAAAATTTATTCTGCTTATAAAATTGATGACTTCATTATTTGTTTGGGCTACAAGGGAGAAAAAATCAAAGAATATTTTGAACAATTTGATTCGAAGTTATGGAATATTCAATTAATTGATACAGGTCTGGATACAATGACCGGGGGCAGACTAAAAAGAATTCAAGATAAAATAGATAATACTTTTTGTATGACGTATGGTGATGGTGTAAGTGACGTTAATCTCAATAATTTACTAACATTTCATAAAGAAAAAAAATCTTTGGCTACACTAACAGCTATTCATCCTCCAGAAAGATTTGGTGTGTTAAATCTATCAGGAGACTACGTCACGGAATTTCATGAAAAACATACAGGTGAATCTTCATGGATAAATGGAGGATTTTTTGTGTTTGAACCAGAGATTTTTGATTACTTACAGAATGATTCTACGGTGTTAGAAAGAGCACCGTTAGAAACTTTAGCAAAAGAGCAAAAGTTGTCCGCGTTTAAACATAACGGATTTTGGCATCCAATGGATACACTGAGAGATAAAAAACACTTAGAAGATTTATGGACTTCAGAAAAAGCTCCATGGAAAACTTGGTAAATGTCTCAAAAAACATTTAATGATATATTTAAAGGAAAAACTGTCTTAGTTACTGGTCATACTGGATTCATTGGTTCTTGGTTAACACTTTGGCTAAAATATCTTGGTGCAAATATTATTGGATACTCTTTAAATCCACCAACTGATCCTTCGCTTTTTGATATCCTAAATCTTGATAATGAAATAACAAATGTCACGTCTGATATACGTGACAAGGAGAAATTATTTGAAACAGTAAAAAAATATGAGCCAGAATTTGTATTTCATCTTGCCGCTCAATCACTTGTTAGGGACTCGTATGAAAACCCTCTAAATACATTTGAGATTAATGTTCTAGGAACAGCCAATATGTTAGAGGTTCTTAGATTTAGTCCTTCAGTGAAAGTTGCATTAATAATGACTAGCGATAAATGCTATGACAACAAAATAAGTAATCGACCACATATAGAGGATGATCCTATGGGTGGTATTGATCCATATAGTGCAAGCAAAGGCGCTGCTGAATTAATTACATCATCATACAAAAATTCATTTTTTGACACCAATGACCACAAAATATCAATTTCAACAATTAGAGCGGGTAATATTTTAGGTGGTGGTGATTGGGCAAAAGACAGAATTATCCCAGATTCTATCAACGCTATCAATAGAAATCATAATATCAAAATTAGAAATCCTGATTCAATTAGACCCTGGCAATATGTGCTAGAACCAATATCAGGCATGCTATGGCTTGCAAGAAAAATGTATTCAAATCAAAAAGAATTTAACCAATCTTGGAATTTTGGACCAGAGATTGGGCAGAAATTCTTAACGGTAAAAGAAATTGCTGATTATATTTTAACAAAATCTAATTCTAGTCTTAAAATTGATTTTACTGATAATTCAAATCAGCCTTTTGAATCAAAAAAGCTTATGATCGATTCTTCAAAGGCATATTCCAACTTGGATTGGAAAAATATCTATACCATAGATGATGCTTTATCAGAAATCATAGCATGGTACAAAACTTATCAAAATAAACAAGAAGATATGAAAGAATTTTCAATCTCTCAAATAGACAATTATGTTTCAAAGGCAAAACAAGTTAATATGAATTGGACAAAATAGATGGTTTATGAAAGAAAGTATCAATGTAGATAGAGTCCCTTATGGTTTAGCTGTCCATGACAGTGAAGAGGAAGAAGCTGTTCTTGAAGTAATAAAAAATCATAAAACAATAATGGGTGATAATGTAAAGCTTTTTGAAAAAAAAGTTTCAGATTTATTTGGTAAAGAACTAGGAATTATGGTAAATTCTGGTTCATCTGCAAATTTATTGGCGATGGAACTATTAGATTGTCCAAAAAATTCTGAGGTGATCACACCCATCCTTACTTTTGCAACTACATTATCACCTATTTTAAAAAAAGAATTAACTCCAGTATTTGTTGATGTTGAACCAGAAACTTATATTGTAAACATTGATGAAGTTGAACAAGCAATTACTAGTAAAACAAAAGCGTTAATGATTCCTTCACTTTTAGGAAATGTACCAGATTTAAGAAGATTAAGAAAAATTGCAGACGAAAATAACCTTATTTTTATTGAAGATTCAGCTGATACATTGGGAGCTACTTTCGATAACATGCCTACGGGAAAATTTTCTGATATATCCACAACCAGTTTCTATGGGTCACATATTATCACTGCCGCAGGTGAGGGAGGAATGATTTGTTGTAATAACCAGAAATGGGAGAAAAGATGTAGAATATTACGTGGCTGGGGTAGAACATCTGCATTAAATGAATCAGAAAAAATTGAAGATAGATTTAATATAAAATTAAATGATATACCTTATGATTCAAAATTTATTTTTGAAGAGATGGGATATAACTTTCTGCCAACAGAAATAAGCGCTGCATTTGGGTTAGTTCAATTAAAAAAATTAAAAAAATTTGCAGCAATAAGGCAATCTAATTTCAATAGTTTGTATGAATTTTTTTCTAAAATAAAATTTTTCAAATTACCTAGACAACTATCAGAAGTAAAAACGTCATGGTTAGCATTCCCACTAACTATTAACGAGAATGCACCATTTTCAAGATTAGAAATAGTGAAATATCTAGAAATGATTGGAATTCAAACAAGGCCTGTTTTCACGGGGAATGTATTGAAACAACCTGCATTTTCTAAAATCAATTATAAAAATTTAGGAAAAGATTACGAAATAGCTAATTACATAATGGAAAATTCCTTTTTAATTGGATGTAACCATGGTTTAACGGACAAACATATTGAGAAAATAAAAAATGCATTCACCACATTTCTTAGTAAATATTAATTTGTTTTAAAACAGAAGATTTCTTATGGTAAAAATCTTAATTACAGGAGCTGCTGGGTTTATCGGGGCAAATCTCACTAGAAAATTAATTAAAACTGGAAACGAAATAAACATCTTAATTAAAGAAGCATCCAATCTTTGGAGAATAAATGATATCGTTTCTAATTGTAATGTTCATAAAATTGACTTGAAAAAAGTTGATGATGTAAGAAATGTTGTAAGAAAAATCAATCCTGAATTAGTATATCATTGTGCAGGGCATGGAATTTATCCCTCTCAGAAAGATAGTGCTGAAATTTTTTCCACAAATATACTTGGTACATTTAATCTACTAGATGCCGTTAGTGAAAGTAATGATTTACACAGATTAATAAATCTGGGTAGTTTTTTTGAATATTCAACAAATCCAATCGATCCATATACAATTTCAAAAATTACTCAAACAAAATTAGCAGAGCGTTTTTTCCAAGAAAAAAAAATGCCTGTAACAACACTAAGAATATTTACACCGTATGGAAGATTTGATTCGCCTGGACGTCTTATTTGTGATCTGATGCTTGCAATAATCAGAAATAAACCAGTGGAAATTTTTTCTAAATATATTAAACGTGACTTTGTTCATATTGATGATGTATTAACATCACTAGAAATCGCTTCACAGCAATCAAACATTGATGGCGAAATAATTGATGTTGGTACCGGAAATGAAACATCTGTTGAGGAAATTGTGAATTTGTCTAATCAGTTATCAGATGATGACATGATAATCAATTGGAATGATAAAAAACAACGTGAAAATGATGTTTCGGATGAAAACATTTTTCTTAATAGACAGAATGTCCAAAAACTAAATTGGAAACCATCTATTTCACTTGAGGTTGGCTTGCAAAAAACACTGGAATGGTATAAACAAAATATTAAATTGTATAGAACATAATTCTATATTAAAAATTCATGCATTATACATGAGTAAAATTCATTAAAAATGTGGTAATTTTTTAAATCAAAAACTACTATAATTAATTAGTAAACATTTTAGATAAATCAATTCAAAAAAATGTTAAATTGAAACTAAAAATAGCTATCATACTTGTTGGAATTTCACTATTTTCCTCGATTCTATATGGTACTGATAAAATCACTTCGGAAAATCCTAGCGATGCCGCATCGATTAAAATTGGATTATCTAGTATAGATTCATCTAGTTGTAAAATTTGTAGTGAGGGAGGAATTTTTTATGATAGTGGGTGTAAACGATGTATTCAAGATGGTGTAGTATTAACTGCTCATGTTGCAAATGACCGTTTTTACAGATTGGGATGGAGCAATGATGATGGTATGTATTATGGTGATGAAATGTGTGAAGGCTCGAAAAACTTTCCTAATGCAAATACAAATGAAAATGATACGTATTGGATTGAAATTGCAAAAGATGGATTAGAATTAAAATCTAATATTTACACTGATGCTAATTTTTCCAAGCTTTATGATAGTACATCAATAACCATGTGTTCTAATCCAACAGATCTCCAATATGTCCGGGTATCAAATGAAGATGGAAAGTCGTCAGGAAATGGCGGAAAGCTTTTTGGTTATATAGATGACATAAAAATTTACAACAAAAAAATAAGTTCTAAAAATTATGATAAAGCTGTATTTTCAACCACATTTGATGAATGTGCAAATAAGTCGTGTAACAATAAATGGTTTCTCCAGAATTCAGAAAGAATTTTTGTTGAATCAGAAAAACAACACCTACAATTTCTTTCTGCAGTGACAGGAACTAATGATTATGCTCATTTTACACTTGATACAATCCTTCCTGATTCTTGGACAATGAGATTTAAATTATATATTGATAATCTCGAACCACATCCTGGTGGAAAAGGATTCCTTGGTATTGAACCAACAGATAGACAACTAATTTTTGGCATTCCATCTTTTGTCCTACCTTTTATTTCCTATATGATCTCACGGGAAATTAGCTCAAAATTTCTTGGTAGTTTAATTGTAGTATCAGGAATTATTATTTTAATTGGGATAACAATTAATCTGGGTTCATTAATTCAGAATTTAGATAGTACTGATATTACACATATAATCAAATTCAGTATAATAATCATAATTGCGACATTCCTAATTATTTTAGGTTCTTGGAAAATAAAAAAATACACAATAAGAAGATAATCCAATGAACAAAATTATGAAAAAAAACTATTACAATTGAGTACTATAATCATAATTAATTACTAGTGAAATTGATATAATAGAAAATATGTTTTATTGTAATGAGAAATAATTTAGGTTTTAGAGGATGGTTTTATTTTCGTCAAGGTTGGAGTGTTTACTTTGCCTTTATTTTTGCGGCAGTAAATACATTAACAGTAACATATTTTCTTGCAATTGACAATTACCCATTTTTAAAAGATGTATTTCCAAGTTTTATTCATTATATCGCAGTTATTGTTCTTATTGGCATTCCATTACTAGTGCTTGTTGGATATGCACATTACAAACGAACTGCTTCATTCAAAGCTGAAGCAGATATTCACATAGAAGCAAATCCACATCTGAGACGTATTTTAACTAATTCAGAATTTATGCTATCTATGTCATTACAATTAAGTGAATTATCAATGAAACTTATGAATAATGAAAAATTAACTAGTGATGAAATGAACAATTTAAAACAACTACAGATAGAATTTCAAAAACAAATTGGTGACAGAAGAATCAGAGATTAATTTGATGTATTTAGATCTTGAAAACTACTTATTTTTAAGTAATTAAATTATTATAATCTCATTTATTTTATTTGGCATGAGAAATATATGAAATATAATAACCGAATAGACAATAATAAATCAATTAAAAAAATATATCAGAAAATTTTGTATGGATTAATCAAACGTAATTACTATTACCTATCATCACCATTTAGGGTATTACCGGAGTGTTTTGTTATAGGTGTAGTAAGAAGCGGAACTACGTCACTATATCATTATCTAGGTCAGCATCCATGTATTGTTTCATCGGCATATGATGAGCTGGGATATTTTGATGATAACTATCATTTAGGAATTAATTGGTATAAATCATTATTTCCTACAAAATCTACTAAGAATAAAATTATAAAAAAACACGGTAAATTTTTGACATATGATGTAACACCATTTTATATTTATAATCCATTAGTGGCAAGACGAATTTCAGAATCATTTCCTAAAGCTAAAATCATTTCGAATCTACGTAATCCAATTGATCGTGTATATTCAAATTATATTATAATGCTTCAAGATGGTGACACCACTAGCACTTTTGAAGAAATGATACATACGGCAATGGATGAACTTGAAAAAAATAAATCGAGATTAAACGATGAAGCATATATCGTGGATACATATTACGAGAATATTTTAGCTAGGGGGTTTTATGCGAATCAATTAGAAATTTGGTTTAAAAAATTTCAAAAAGAACAACTACTAATGATTCCATCAGAAGAACTAGCTCAAAAACCTGATCAAGTACTTAGAAAAATTTTTGAATTTTTAAATCTTCCATATTTTAAAATTAAAGATTTTACAAAGCAGAACAAACGTGAATATCCTCCAATGAAAGATGAAACAAGAAAACTGTTGATAGAATTCTATAAACCACATAATGAAAAATTATATAGTTTAGTCAACCAACATTTTGATTGGGATAAATAATTATTAATTATGTTCTAAGAGAGAAGATTCATCTACATGACCCTGACGTTTATGATTTTTACTATACCATTCAATAGTCTTTTTTAATCCTTCTTCTAAAGTATATTTTGGCTTATATTGTATTAATTCTTCTGCTCTGGTAGTTGATGCAGTTTTTCTTAATTGTCCTTCAGGCTTAGTTGTATCATACTCTACAATCAAATCATTTCTGTTGGCAATATTAATAATCATTGAAACAAGATCCTTTATTTTGATTTCTTCATTGGTTCCTATGTTTATTGGTTCTGGAAGTGTTAATTTTTCTAAAGCTAATAACATTCCTCTCGCAACATCATCTACATATGCAAAAGCTCTTGTTGCGTTTCCTGAGCCCCAAATAGAAACTTTCTTTTCTGCACCAATAATTTTTTTAATTAATGCCGGAATGACATGTGATGTTTTTGGATCAAAATCATCTCTAGGTCCGTACAAATTCATAGGACGGATGATTGACACTTTCATATCAAATTCCTCCGCATGCATCTTTGCTTGTAATTCTCCAACTCTTTTTGCCCATCCATATCCTAAATTTGATTTCTCAGGATCCCCTAACATTCCTTCACTTTCTGGCGTTGGAATTGATGCTTCTCTAGGATATACACATGTTGAACTAACATATTGATATCTTTCTACGTTTGAAATTCGTGCAGCATCTAACATATTTAGAGACATAATAGAATTATCTGTCATCATTGTACCTGAATGTTCAATATTATATCCTATTCCGGCAACTCTAGATGCTAAATGAAATACAAAGTCTTGATTTTTACATGCCTCTAATGCATCATCCTTATTTAACAAATCTCCTTTAAGAAATCTTATCTTATCTTTTACATGTAATAAAAAATCTTTTGATGTTCTTGATACTATACTTACATTTGCTTGTTCATCTAGAAGTCGCTCTACTACATATGAACCAACAAATCCATTGCCACCTGTTACTAAAACATTTTTGTTGCTGTAAAAATTCATATTTTTTACCTTCTTACTCTCTCAGAAATAAATTCATTGAAAGTATCTATCACATATTGTTGTTGTTGCTTCTTAATTCCTGTGTGAATCCCAATAAAAAAAGAATTTTTCATAATTGTTTTTGAATTATTCAAATCTCCATTAACATTATAGTCATATAGTTTTGCACTAGGTTGTTCTGTAAGATTTCCTCCTGCAATTGGCCTTGTTTCAATAAGTTTTGATTCTAAAAATTCTGTAATATCTTTTCTTAAAAATGGTGCATTTTCTTTAATTGTTATAGGATATGCAAAGTATGAGTGAGTTGTACCATCTCTTTCTTCTGGCAAAATTAGATAATCCTTGAATTTATTTAGATTTTTATTCCATTCTTTTGCAATGTTTTTTCTGATTTTTACAAACCCATCTAATTTTTTCATTTGATGTATACCAAATGCTCCTTGGATCTCAGTTGGCCTTAAATTGAATCCAGTTTCATAAAATAAAAATCGTTTATCCACATCTGGAAATTCCTTAGCAATTTCATCTGCATTTCGCATTTCTCTAATCCATCCATGTGCTCGTTGTGCGGTAGCGATGTCTAGAATTGTATCATTATTAGTTAGAACCATACCTCCTTCAACTGTGGTTATGTGATGAGAAAGGAAGAAACTAAATGTAGAACATATACCAAAACTCCCTACTGATTCATTACCAATCTTTGCACCATGTGCTTCACAACAATCTTCAATAAGGTTAATTTTTCGTTT
>Ga0207962_1000184_pt1 | contig 18829 bp, 17 predicted proteins | sample Knorr_S15_td_AAI_FD_185603 | JGI IMG/M metagenome (GOLD analysis project Ga0207962, IMG submission 185603) | Marine microbial communities from Southern Atlantic Ocean transect - Knorr_S15_td_AAIW_ad_750m_LV_A (SPAdes) (version 2) | ecosystem: Environmental > Aquatic > Marine > Oceanic | place... | reverse complement strand
CGGTCGAAGAGGTAGACGCCGTTGAGGAGGCTCCGGTCGAAGAGGTGGACGCCGTTGAGGAGGCTCCGGTCGAAGAGGTGGACGCCGTTGAGGAGGCTCCGGTCGAAGAGGTAGACGCCGTCGACATATCTCCGGTCGAGGACGCCGAGCCGGAGACCACCGAGGTCTGAGCGGACCGGGTTGTCTCCGGACGACTCCACCCCATGCTGGAGATCGGCCTAACCGGCGGCATCGGCTCCGGAAAGTCCACTGTGGCCGGCCTGCTGGTCGATCGCGGTGCCACTCTGTTGGACGCCGACGCCATCGTCCGGGAGCTCCAACGGCCGGGCACGCCGGTCTTCGCTGCCATGGTGGCCCGTTGGGGCGACGAGGTGGTGGCCGAGGACGGAACCCTGGACCGTGGGGCCGTGGCCGCTCGGGCCTTCACCGACCCCGACGAGCTAGTCGCCCTGAACGCCATCGTCCACCCTGCGGTGGGAGACGAGATGACCCGCCGACGCCGGGACCTCGCGAGAACTGACGACACCGTGGTCCTAGACATCCCCCTGTTGGTGGAGTCGGGTCATGAGGGGCTGGGGGGTGTCATCGTGGTCGACGTGGACCCCGAGGTGGCCTTAGCCCGCCTGGTGGCCAGCCGGGGCTTGACCGCCGAGGACGCCGGCAACCGGATCGCACATCAGGCCTCCCGTGAAGAACGGCTGGCCCGGGCCGACCTGGTGGTCGACAACGGCGGCAGCCTGGACGACCTGGCACACGAGGCGGACCGTGCCTGGGCCTGGATCACCACCCTGGAGCGACCGCTCCCCGGCCATAACGTTCACCGGATCGGAAGCCGGAGCGAGCGGAACTGAAGCCACCGACGGCCGGAGCCCGTACCGGACGCTGGGTACCATGCCGCGATGCCTGATCCGACGTTACCCGGGCCGTCCGATGGCGAAGCCACCGGTCAGGTCGGCCCGTCGCGTGGGCAGGCTTTCCGCGTCGAAGCGCCCTTCCAACCGGCCGGGGACCAGCCGCAGGCCATCAGGGAGTTGGCTGACGGCATCCAGGGAGGAGAACGGTTCCAAACCTTGCTGGGGATCACCGGAAGCGGGAAGAGCGCCACCATCGCTTGGACCATCGAACAGGTGCAGCGGCCCACGCTAGTTATCGCCCCCAACAAGGCGCTGGCGGCCCAGTTGGCTAATGAGCTGCGGGAGTTTTTCCCCGACAACCGGGTGGAGTACTTCGTCTCCTACTACGACTACTACCAGCCCGAGGCCTACCTGCCGACCTCGGACACCTTCATCGAGAAGGACTCATCGGTGAACGACGAGATCGACCGGCTCCGGCACGCCACGACGGCCTCGCTGCTGACCCGCCGGGACACCATCGTGGTGGCTTCCGTCTCGTGCATCTACGGCCTGGGCTCGCCGGAGCACTACGAGGGGCAGCTCCTGGTCCTAGAAGTCGGCCAGGAGGTCGATCATCGCGCCACCCTGGGACGCCTCATTGACATGCACTACGAGCGCAACGACATGGTGCTGGAACGCGGCCGGTTCCGGGTTAAGGGCGACACCCTGGAAGTTCACCCGGTCTACGAGCAGACTGCCTTCCGCATCTCGCTGTTCGGCGACGAGGTGGAAGCCATCACCGAGGTAGACCCGCTAACCGGGGCGCACCTCCGCCAACTAGACGACCTTGTGGTCTTCCCGGCCACCCACTACATGGCTGATGCGGCCAACATCCGGCGGGCCATCACCGGGATCGAAGCTGAATTAGCCGAGCAGCTGGCCCGGTTCGAGGCCGACAATCAGCTGCTGGAGGCCCAGCGGCTCCGGATGCGGACGGAGCACGACCTGGAGATGCTCGCCGAGATGGGGTACTGCACCGGGGTCGAGAACTACTCCATGCACCTAGACGGCCGGACTTACGGCGAGCGGCCTTACACCCTGCTGGACTACTTTCCCGACGACTTCCTGGTGGTGCTCGACGAGTCCCACGTCGGCGTCCCGCAGCTCCACGGCCAGCATGCCGGAGACCGGAGCCGCAAGGAGACCCTCATCGAGCACGGCTTCCGGCTCCCGTCGGCAGCCGATAACCGGCCGCTGACCTTCGACGAGTTCATGGGCCGGGTGGGCCAAGTGGTGTTCCTGTCGGCCACGCCCGGCGACTGGGAATTGGAGGTCAGCAGCCGGGTGGTGGAGCAGATCGTGCGGCCTACCGGCCTAGTCGACCCCGAGGTCGTGGTGAGGCCAACCAAGGGTCAGATCGACGACCTCCAGGAGATGATCGCCGGCCGGGTGGCCGCCGAGCAGCGGGTGCTGGTGACCACCCTGACCAAGAAGATGGCAGAGGACCTCACCGACTACCTGGTGGAGCAGGGGATCAGGGTCCGCTACCTGCATTCCGACGTGGACACTGTGCGCCGAATTGAGATCCTGCGGGACCTCCGCCTTGGCGAGTTCGACGTACTGGTCGGCATCAACCTGCTTCGTGAGGGTCTGGACCTCCCAGAGGTCTCTCTGGTGGCCATCCTGGATGCCGACAAGGAGGGCTTCCTACGCAGTCAGACGTCTCTCGTCCAGACCATTGGTCGGGCGGCGCGAAACGTGGACGGCGAAGTGGTGATGTACGCCGACAAGGTCACGCCGTCCATGCGACGGGCCATCGCCGAGACGAAGCGTCGTCGCAGCCTGCAGCAGGCCCACAACGCTAAACACGGCATCGACCCCCAGACGGTGCGCAAGGCGGTCAGCGACATCTTGGAAATGATCCGACCAGACTCCTCGACGGCGCCTACGCCCCGCGGGCGTCGGCGGAGGACCGAGCGCCTGGTTGAGGACTTCGCCGAGATGGGCTACGCCGACCTCCAACGCCTGCTGTTTACCTTGGAACAGGAGATGGGAGAGGCGGCGGCTGACCTCCGGTTCGAGTACGCGGCCCGGCTTCGAGACGAGATCAAGGAGATCGAACGAGAATTGCGGGACCTCTCCGAGGCCGTCTGAAGGGCCGGCCCCGGCCCGGCGAGACGACACCCCCGCGGAGGCCCTGCCGGCATCGGGGTCCCGGCGGCCCCGGCCTAGGCTCGCCGGCGATGTCGGACCGGTTGATCGTCAAGGGAGCGCGCGAGCACAACCTCCGGAACATCGACCTGAACCTGCCGCGCGACCGGTTAATCGTGTTCACCGGGATCTCCGGTTCAGGGAAGTCGTCGCTGGCCTTCGACACCATCTACGCCGAGGGCCAGCGCCGGTACGTGGAATCGTTGTCGGCCTACGCCCGACAGTTCCTCGGCCAGATGGACAAGCCCGACGTGGACTTCATCGAGGGGTTGTCGCCGTCCATCTCCATTGACCAGAAGAGCGCCTCGCGTAACCCACGGTCCACAGTTGGGACCATCACCGAGGTCTACGACTACCTGCGACTCCTCTACGCCCGGATCGGGGTGCCCCACGATCCGGAAACCGGTGAACGCCTTGTACGACAGACCCCACAGCAAATCGTGGACCGGGTTCTGGAGATGGAGGAAGGCACCCGGTTCCAGGTGCTGGCCCCGGTGGTCCGGGGTCGCAAAGGGACCTACGACACCCTGCTGACCGATTTAGCGGCCCAGGGGTTCAGCCGGGCCGTCGTGGATGGAGTGGTCCACGAGTTGGGCGACGACCTGGACCTGGCCCGTTACGAGATGCACACCATCCAGGTAGTGGTGGATCGCCTGGTCCTCAGAGACGGTCTCGAACGGCGACTCACCGAGTCAATGGAGACCGCCCTGGCCCTAGCCGAAGGGGTCGCCGAGATCCAGGTGATGCCCCGGGACGGGGAGGTTGACGAAGATGGGGAGCCGGTGGAGCCTCGAACCATCGTGTTCAGCCAACACCTCTCGCGGCCCAGCGACGGAAAATCCTTTGAGGACCTGGCCCCCCGAAACTTTTCCTTTAACAGCCCCTACGGGGCTTGCACCCATTGCGACGGCCTGGGCACGGTGTTCGAGGTGGACGCCGAACTGGTGGTTCCCAACCCCGACCTAAGCCTCGCCGAAGGGGCCATCGCCCCCTGGTCTGGGGGACGGAACCGGTACTTCGCTCGGCTCCTGGAGGCGGTGGCCGAGGACCAGGGCATCAATTCCGCTGTGCCATGGCGAAAGTTACCCGCCCGACATCGAAAGACGCTCATGGAGGGGGGCACCGGTGGGCGGGTCCAGGTCCGGTACCGGAACCGGTTCGGACGGTCGCGGGTCTACTCAGCCAATTTCGAGGGCGTGATGCCCTACCTCCGGCGTCGGCACCAGGACGCCGAGACCGACGGCCAACGCGAACAACTCGAGGGTTACATGCGCCAGGTGGCCTGCCCAGCATGTGACGGGGCTCGTCTGAACCCCCTGTCGTTGGCCGTGACCGTCGACGGCCACTCCCTGTCCGAGGTGTGTGGCCTTTCCATCGCCGAGTCGGCCAAGGTGCTCCGCGACCTCGAGCTATCTGACCGCGACGCCCTGATTGCCGAACAGGTGCAGAAGGAGATCAACGCCCGCCTGGGGTTCCTGCTGGATGTGGGCCTCGACTACCTGAGCCTGTCACGCTCGGCTGCCACCCTGGCCGGCGGAGAAGCCCAGCGAATCCGGTTGGCCTCCCAGATCGGGAGCGGGCTTGTCGGCGTGCTCTACGTGCTGGACGAGCCGTCCATCGGCCTTCACCAGCGGGACAACCGGCGTCTCATTGAGACCCTGGAGCGCCTGCGGGACCTCGGGAACACGGTGATCGTGGTGGAGCACGACGAAGAGACCATCAGAGCTGCTGACCACGTTGTGGACATCGGACCGGGCGCAGGCGAGCACGGGGGAGACATCGTTCATTCCGGCAATGTGGCCGGCCTCCTGAAGCGCTCTGGTTCGCTGACCGGCCAGTACCTTTCGGGAAAGAAGGCGATCCCGGTGCCCCAGATCCGACGGCCGGCCGGTGGTGACCGCCTCCTGGTGCGCGGTGCCCGGGAGAACAACCTGCGAAACCTGGACGTGGAGCTCCCCCTGGGGTGCTTTGTGGCTGTCACCGGAGTATCGGGGTCGGGGAAGTCCACGCTGGTGAACGAGATCCTCCACAAGGCCCTGATGCAAAAGGTGTACCGGTCCAAGGTCCCACCGGGCCTCCACACGGCCCTGGAGGGCGTGGACGGGATCGACAAGGTCATCAACATCGATCAGACGCCCATTGGGCGGACACCCCGCTCCAACACCGCCACCTACACCGGTGTGTTCGACCACGTCCGGAAGCTGTTCGCCCGGACCGAGGAGTCCCGGATTCGGGGATACCAGCCGGGTCGGTTCAGCTTCAACGTGAAGGGCGGCCGATGTGATGCTTGCTCTGGCGACGGCACGTTGCGGATCGAGATGCACTTCCTGCCCGACGTATACGTCCCGTGCGAAGTGTGCAGGGGCCAGCGGTACAACCGCGACACCCTGGATGTCCGGTTCAAGGGACGGACTATCGCTGACGTACTGGATATGCCGTGCGACGAGGCCCTGGAGTTCTTCCAGAACCAGCCGTCCATTACGCGCCACATGCAGACGCTGGTTGACGTGGGTCTGGGCTACGTGCGGCTGGGACAGTCGGCACCCACCTTGTCGGGCGGCGAGGCCCAGCGGGTCAAGCTGGCCAGCGAGTTGGCCAAGCGACCCACCGGCCACACCGTCTACATCCTCGACGAGCCGACCACCGGTCTCCACTTCGAGGACGTCCGCAAGTTATTGGGAGTCCTCAACCGGCTCGTTGACCAGGGCAACACGGTGATCGTGATCGAGCACAATCTGGACGTGGTGAAGACCGCCGACTGGTTGGTCGACCTCGGTCCGGAAGGCGGCGACGGTGGCGGGATGGTGGTCGCCACCGGCACTCCGGAGCAGATAGCTACGGTTCCCGAGAGCCACACCGGCCGGTTCCTGGCCGGGATGCTGGACTGAGCAGCCGACCACCGGGGCCGACGGTCGTGGCCGCAGTGCCGAGGGACGACCCGACGGAGCCCCGGTGGTGTTTCGGCCCCTACTCTCGGGAAATGGTTGAACGCCCACCGGCGGGCACGGTGCCCGATGCACCGGGCTCGTACCAATTCCGCGACTCCGAGGGCCGGATCCTCTACGTGGGCAAGGCGAAGAGCCTCCGGAACCGCCTGAACAGTTACTTCGGCCGTCGAGACCGCCTGGCCTCGCGGACGGCCAACATGCTGGACGAGGCGGCCACCGTGGAATGGATCCAGGTGGCCAACGAACTGGAGGCGCTCCTGTTGGAGTTCAGCCTCATCCAGGAACACCACCCCCGCTTCAACGTGGACCTGAAAGACGACAAGTCCTACCCATTCCTGGCCGTCACCGTGGGAGACGAGTGGCCCCGACCGATGGTCACCCGGGGGAAGCGTCGGCGGGGAGTGCGCTACTTCGGGCCCTACGGACACGCCGGAGCAATCCGTGAGACTCTGGATTTGGTGCTACGCACCTTCCCGGCCCGGACCTGCACCGACGCGAAGTTCCGCGAGCACCAGCGACTGGGTCGGCCGTGCCTGCTCTTCCACATAGAGAAATGCAGCGGCCCGTGCGTGGGCGAGATCACGCACGAGGAGTACTCCGGAATCGTCCGCGACCTACTGCGCTTCCTAGACGGCGACTCCGACGAGGTGGTGGCTCGTCTCCGGTCAGAGATGGCCGCGGCGGCCGACGCCCGGGAGTTCGAGGCAGCGGCCCGGTGGCGAGACCGACTGACCAGCGTGCTGCAGGCCCTTGAGAAGCAGCAGATGGTGACGTCCCGCAACGAGGACCTCGACGTATTCGGCTTGGCCGGCGACGAGTTAGAGGCCGCCGCCCAGGTGTTCTACGTACGACGGGGTCGAGTGGTGGGGCGAAAGGGCTTCGTCGTCGACCGGGCCGAACACTTGGAGCGGGGGCAGCTGGTAGCCGAGGTGCTGTCCGCTCACTACCGAGACGATCCACCACGAGGGGTCCCCCGGGAGGTGCTGGTGCCCGACGACCCGGAGGGTCGGCCCCTGCTGGCCCGGTGGCTGGCCGGCGAACGGGAGGGGCCGGTCACCATCCGCGTCCCGAAGCGGGGTGACAAACGCTCCCTGTTGGAGACAGTGACCCGAAACGCCGACGAAGAATTCGTGCGCCACCGCATGAAGCGGGCCGCCGACCACAACAGCCGGGCCCGAGCGCTGAACGAGCTCCAGCAGGCACTGTCGCTGCCCAAGGCACCGCTGCGCATCGAGTGCTTCGACATGAGCCACCTGCAGGGAACCGATTACGTGGGGTCCATGGTCGTCCTAGAGGACGGCCTACCCAACAAATCGGAGTACCGGCGGTTCCGGATCCGCCACGTCGACGGCAACGACGACTACGCAGCTATGTCCGAGGTCCTGACCCGCCGGCTGACCGCCTTCCTGAAAGAACGGGCCCTGCCCGTCGACGAACGGCCAGGACGATTTTCCTACCCGCCCCAACTCCTCCTCGTGGACGGCGGCAAGGGACAGCTGGGGGTCGCTGAACGGGTGGTGGCCGACCTGGGTCTGGCCGACCAGATCCCAGTGGCCGCCCTTGCCAAGCAGTTCGAAGAGGTGTTTCGTCCCGGCTCCCCAGATCCGATCAGCCTGGAGCGAGGTTCCGAAGCTCTGTACCTCCTCCAGCGGATCCGGGACGAGTCGCACCGGTTCGCCGTCGACTACCACCGCCTGTTGCGGTCCCGTCGCATGACCGGTTCGGTACTGGACGGGATCCCCGGCCTGGGTCCGGCCCGGCGGAAGCGACTTGTGGCGGCTTTCGGTGGAGTGCGTGCCGTCCAGCGGGCCTCCCTTGACGATCTGCTAGCGCTTACCTGGCTGCCTGACGCAGTGGCCGAGGCCGTCCACGCCGGAGCGGGCCGCTATCCGCCGACAATGCAGGCCACGGCGACCAGTGCGCCGACCACGCCCGCCACCTGACCCCGGCTCATCCGCTCGTCGAGGACCGTCCGGGCCAAGATGACTGTGGTGGCCGGGTACAGCGAACTGAGGACCACGGTGAGGCTGAGCAGCCCGCGGTGGATGGCCACCAGGATGGCGAGGTTGGCCGCCATGTCGAAAATACCGGCGAAGACGATGGCCGCGCCGCCCTCGCCCCTCCTCGGCATGGGGGATCGCCCGACGCGGAGAAGCAGCAAGAGAGCTAAGCCGGCCGACACGACGCGGGCGCTGACCAGGGGCCAGGGGGTGCTGGCCTCGGTGGTGGCGTCCATAAAGATGTAGAACCCGGCGAACCCCACCCCGGCCAAAAGCGCCTCCAGAACCAGGGTGGGCGGAACACGTATGGCGCCGGCTAGACGCCAGATGCCGGCACCACCGGAGATCAGACCGATGGCGCCTAGCCCGAGGAGCACCCCGACCGTATTCACCGTTGAGAGGTGCTCACCGTGGGTCACCCCCCACAGAACGGGCAGGACGGCGTTGCTGATGGCGGTCGTCGGCGCAACGACAGCCATCGGACCCCGGCCGAGGCAGTGGTAAAGGCAGCCGATCCCGACCAGGCCGAAAAGTCCAGCCATGGCCCCATAAACCAGGTCCCGACCGGTCACGGCGTCGGCCATGCCCGGGGCAACGGCCAAGATCATGACCAGGCCGACCACGTGTGAGGCAGCCACCACCACCAGTACGTGGGTACGCCGAGCCGCCGTCCCGCCGAAGAAGTCACCGGCCCCGAAAAGGACGGCGGATAGGAGGGCAAGGGCGGCGGCCATTCCGGCGGAGGCTACGGCCCGACCGACCGGTGGCCGTGGTCGTGGCCGTGCTGCGCGATGCTCAGACTGTGGACGACCGCCCACCGGACTCCGACCCGTGGGAGGTCCACGCGACATGGTGGCAGGATGGCTTCACCGACGGTGCCGATGCCGAGTACGTGGAGCAGATCCTGCCCCTGGCCGCCGAGTTACTGGCCGGCTACGACCGGGTGCTGGACGTGGGAGCCGGGGAGGGCCAGGTCAGCCGGCTGGTGGCGGCCGGCGGGGCCGCGACGGTGGTCGGGGTGGACCCCACGGCGGCCCAAGCCAGTGAAGCGACGGCCCGAGGTGGTGGACCCTCGTATCTTCGGGCCACAGCAGATGACCTGCCCTTCGACGCAGCGTCGTTCGACGCCGTGGTGGCCTGTCTGGTTTTCGAGCACATCGAGGCCGTGGACGAGGCCATCGGGGAGGTGGCTCGGGTGCTGCGACCGGGCGGCCGCTTCGCCTTCTTCCTCAACCATCCGCTGCTCCAGACGCCGGGCAGCGGATGGATCGACGACCAGGTCCTGGATCCGCCTGAGCAGTACTGGCGGATTGGCCCCTATCTGGTTGAGTCGATGGAGTTGGAGGAGGTCGACAAGGGGGTGTTTCTGCCGTTCGTCCACCGGCCGCTGAGCCGGTACATAAATGCTCTGACCGACCACGGCCTGGTGCTCCGGCGGATGCACGAGCCGGCCCCGCCTGCCGGGTTCCTGGACCGGGCGGCCGGCTACCGGGCTGCGGTCACCATCCCGCGGCTCCTGGTCCTCGTGGCCGATCGGGCTTCTGGTGGAACGGGCGGCCTCTGAGAGCCGGGGAGGTGCCGTCTACGCTGGTCCTGTGGGCGATCTGTTGTTGATCACCGGCCTCTCGGGTGCTGGGCGAAGCGAGTTCTCCAAGGACCTGGAGGACCTCGGCTGGTTTGTCATCGACCGTCTTCCCCCGGACATCAGCGCCAAGGTGGCCGGGTTGGCCATGGGTGACGGTGGGGCCTGGGACCGGGTGGCCTTCGTGCTCCGGGCCGACACGGTGGGTGGCGAGACCCTGGGAGCGGTGGCGGAGCTGCGGTCTACCGGGGACCGGTTGCGCGTGGTCTTCCTGAACTGCTCTACGGAGGCCCTGGTGCGCCGTTACGAGAGCAGCCGGAGGCCTCACCCGTTTCCCGAGGACCGGGGTCTCGAGGAGGCCATTCGGGCCGAACGGGAGCTCATGGAGCCGGTTCGTGCCGCGGCCGACCTGGTACTGGACACCTCTGACATGAACGTGCACGAGCTCCGGGACCGGGTGTCGGCCCTCTACGGGGAGGCCGACGACCGGCCGATGCGGACCACCGTCACGTCATTCGGTTACAAGTACGGTCTGCCCCGCGACGCCGACCTGGTCTTCGATTGCCGATTTCTCCCCAACCCGCACTGGATCCCCGAACTCCGCCCGCTGTCCGGCCTAGACGATCCGGTCCGGGAGCACGTTCTAGGCCACCCGGTCACCCAGGAGTTCCTAGATCAACTGGAGGATCTACTGACCATGCTGCTTCCCGCCTACGTGACCGAGGGGAAGTCCTATCTCTCGGTGGCCCTCGGGTGTACCGGTGGCCGCCACCGGTCGGTGGCCGTGGCCGAGACGGTGGCCGAGATGCTTCGCGGTCGGGGATTCGACCCGGCGGTCAGCCACCGCGACGTCGACCGGTGAGTGTCCCGGGTCGGGTCTGCGCCTTAGGCGGCGGCCACGGCCTGGCTACCAGCTTGCGAGCCATCCGGACATACGCCCAGGAGATGACGGCGGTGGTGTCTATCGCCGACGATGGCGGATCCAGCGGCCGGATCCGGGCTGCGGCCGGTGGCCCGGCACCCGGGGACCTGAGGCGGTGTTTCGAGGCGTTAGGCGGCAGCTCGATGCTGACGGCCGAGATGGGGTGGCGCTTCGAGGGTGGGGAGTTGCAGGGCCACGCCCTCGGCAACCTCCTGATCGCTGGGCTGGCGGCCGCTTCGGGAGACCTGGTGGCAGCCCTCGACGAGGTGGGACGCCTGGTCGGGTCTGTGGGACGGGTGCTGCCGGCCACAAGCCGGCCGGTGGACCTGGTCGCCGATACCGGGGACTGGGAGGTCGAAGGCCAGGTGTCGGTTCACCGGGCGGCGGGAATCGTGGAGCTACGCCTCTCGCCGCCGGACGTACCGTCTCCGCCGGAAACCGTGGCGGCTATCGAGGCCGCTGACCAGGTAGTTCTGGGTCCGGGCTCGCTCTACACCAGTGTCTTAGCTTCCGTTCTGGCTCCCGACGTGGGCGAAGCTCTCGGTCGGCGCAGCGGGCCACTGGTGCTGGTGGCCAACCTCTCGGCCGACGTGGAGGGCCCGTGGGCGCTAGAGGACCAGGTCCGGATCCTCGCCGACCACGGGGTGCTCCCCGACATGGTTCTGGTCGACGACTCCCACGGTGAGGGCTCGGCGGGACCTGTGGCTCTCCGCCGGGCCGCCGTCGCCGTACTGGATGGGGAATCCCATGACCCGCTCCTCCTGGGGAAGGCGTTGGCTGGATGTACCGCCGCGAACATGTGACCGTTTTCCACCATGGGAACCGTGTCGTGGGCCGTGTGAACGGCTAGCAATGTAGGGGTTCGGCGTTCCGACCGGAGGTCCGCCGGCCGTTCTTACCAATTAGCGACGCTCCCGTCGCAGGAGGCAGCACCTTCCATGACCGTCCGTGTGGGCATCAACGGATTCGGCCGGATCGGCCGTAACTTCTTCCGGGCCGCCAGGGCCCGGGGCGCTGACTTGGAGTTTGTCGCCGTTAACGACCTGGGCTCCATCGAGACCATGGCCTTTCTGCTCGGTAACGACTCGGTCCACGGTCGCCTCGATGCGAAAGTCCGGGCCACCCGGGACGGCATCGTGGTCGATGGCCAGAAGATTTTGGTCCTGTCGGAGCGCGACCCGGGGAACCTGTCCTGGGGTGACCTGGGTGTGGACGTGGTCGTCGAGTCAACAGGCTTCTTTACGGACCGGGACAAAGCCGCCCTCCACCTGGCCGGCGGGGCAAAGAAGGTCATCATTTCGGCTCCGTCGGGGGATTGCGACGCCACGTTCGTGGTCGGAGTGAACGACGACGACTACGACCCGGCGAAACACCACGTGGTCTCTAACGCCTCGTGCACCACCAACTGCTTCGTTCCCATGATCAAGGTCCTGGACGATGCCTTCGGGGTGGAGCAGGGCTTTATGACCACCACCCACGCCTACACCGGAGACCAGAGCCTCGTGGACGGTCCCCACAGTGACCTGCGTCGGGCTCGCGGGGCGGCGGTGAACATTGTTCCGACGTCGACGGGTGCCGCCCGGGCCACCAGCCTGGTCATGCCCAAGATGAAGGGGAAGCTAGATGGCATTTCGCTGCGGGTCCCGATCCCCGACGGCTCGATCACCGACTTCGTGGGCACGCTGAGGAAGAACGCCACCGTCGAGCAGGTCAACGCGGCGTTTGCCGCAGCGGCGAGGAGTGGCCCGCTAGCCAAGGTCGTCGACTACAGCGAGGAGCCGCTGGTCTCGGCCGACATCGTCGGCCGATCAGCCTCGTGCACCTTTGACGCCGGCCTGACTATGGCCGTGGGCAGGATGGTGAAGGTCTGCGGCTGGTACGACAACGAGATGGGTTACTCAACGCGCCTCGTCGACCTGGCAAAGATCGTCGGCACCCGCCGCACGAAGAAGGCCCGGGCCGGTAGGCGGCGGTAGCGGACTCCGCTCCGAGCGAAGATCGCCCATGGACCTTCCCCGACTAGAGGATCTCGGCGACCTGCAGGGACAGCGGGTGCTAGTCCGCTGCGACTTCAACGTGCCGATGGCTGACGGGGCCATCGTCGACGACCTACGGATTCGTGCAGCACTGCCGACCTTGCGGTACTTGGTCGACGCCGGAGCCCAGGTCACCGTCTGCTCGCACTTGGGACGCCCGAAAGGTGAACCGGACCCCGTCTACTCGATGGACTCGGTCCGGAAGCGCCTGGCGGATCTAGCCCCCGCAGTCAACCTGCTGGAGAACCTGCGGTTTGACCCCGGGGAGATATCTGACGACCCGTCGTTCACCGAGCGTCTCATCGAGGGCCAAGACGCCTATGTGAACGATGCCTTTGGGGCGTCGCACCGGGCCCACGCCTCGGTAGTTGGGCCGCCCCGCCACCTCCCGTCGGCTGCCGGACGCCTTCTGGCCCGCGAGGTCGAGGTCCTCGGGGGACTCCGCACCTCGGCCCGCCGACCCTTCGTGGGGATCATGGGCGGGGCCAAGGTAAGCGACAAACTCGGCGCGGTTGAGGCGCTTCTCAACGTGGTCGACGAGCTGATTGTGGGCGGAGGGATGTGCTTCACTTTCCTGGCCGCCCGAGGAGCGAGCGTGGGCTCGTCGCTCCTGGAGAAGGACATGGTCGAGACTTGCGCCCGACTCCTGGACTCCGGCGCCCCAATCCGCCTTCCGCTGGACATCACGGCCCTCGGACCGGGGGGCCGTGTCGGTGATCCGGACTCCGGTGGAGAGGTACGACAGGTCGGGACGTCGATGCCGGACGGATGGATGGGTCTGGACATCGGCCCCGGGTCGGCCGTCGAGTTTTGCGATCTGATCGCCGAAGCCCGGACCGTCCTGTGGAACGGTCCGATGGGAGTGTTTGAGGACGAGCGGTTCGCAGCTGGGACCAGGACTGTGGCCGAGGCGGTGGCCGACTGCCGGGGCTTTACCGTGGTCGGGGGCGGTGACAGCGTGGCGGCGGCCCGCCTCTTTGGCCTGGACGGACGCATGGACCACGTGTCGACCGGTGGTGGCGCGGCACTGGAATTGATCGAACGGGGCGACCTGCCGGGGCTGGCAGCCCTGCGCGGGGAGCGGTAGCGAGACAGGGGAGCAAACCATGACCAATCGCAAGCCGCTGATCAGCGGGAACTGGAAGATGCACCACAACCACTTTGAGGCCATCCAGATGGTTCAAAAGCTGTCGTACCTGCTGTCGGCCAACGACTACGACGCGGTGGACGTGTCGGTGCATCCGCCGTTCACCGACCTGCGGTCGGTCCAGACGGTGCTGGAGTCGGACGGGATACCGGTGGCCCTCGGTGCTCAGCACTGCCACTGGGAGGAGAGAGGGGCGTTCACCGGCGAGGTGTCACCGGCCATGCTCGCCAAGCTGAACGTGTCCCTGGTGGTCGTCGGCCACTCGGAACGCCGGGAACTGTTCGGTGAAACGGACGACGATGTGAAGCGTAAGGTCGAGGCGATCTTGGCCGCTGGGATGACGCCCATTATGTGCTGCGGCGAGACCCTCGAGGAACGGGAGGCCGGGCAGGCGAGAGCCAAGGTCGAACGGCAGGTGGTAGCCGGCTTGGCCGGGCTGAAGGCACCACAAGTGGCGGGCCTGGTGGTGGCATACGAGCCCATTTGGGCCATCGGGACCGGCCAGACGGCTACCCCCGAAGACGCCCAAGAGATGTGCGGGGCCATCCGGAGCGTGGTGCGCTCCCGGTGGGGGGTCGAGGCGGCTGACAGCATCCGTATCCAGTACGGCGGCTCAGTCAAACCGGTGAACGCTCCCGACCTGATGCGACAGTCCGACATTGACGGAGCGCTGGTTGGGGGGGCCTCGTTGGACGCCGACGAGTTCGCCCGGATCATCGCCTACCGGCTGGTCGGGTGACCGTCCGGCCACCGATAGCCTTCAGCCCATCATGTTCGTGATCGTCGCCATCGTTCAGGCTCTCTCGGGGCTCGGCCTCATCTTCCTCGTGCTGCTACACAGCGGGAAGGGCGGCGGCCTGTCCGACATGTTCGGTGGGGGTATCGGCGCCCAGACCGCCGGTTCGACTGTGGTTGAACAGAATCTGGACCGGATAACCGTACTCACGGCCCTGGTCTTCGCCTTCACTACGGTCACCCTGGGCCTCCTCTTCTAGCAGCCATCAGGTCCTGTCGGCCCTGCGGGGCACGGTAGAGCGACCGGTAGATTGGCCGCCGTTCCGGATTAGTCCGGAAACCACGTCGGAGTGGCGGAATTGGCAGACGCGCCAGCTTAAGGAGCTGGTGCCCGCAAGGGCGTGGGGGTTCAAGTCCCCCCTCCGACACGTAGAGATGCTCGTCAATGCGGACCTCGAAAGGGCGAACCTCGGCGGGGCGAACCCCTCCGGTACTTCCCCTTCTGACCTGAAGCCCTGAGACGGCTTGTCGCCTTTCCCCGGGGCCTGCTGGAATCGACATCGTCCGAGCAAACAGCACCTTCATCAGAGAGAAAGCAGGCGGAGCCATGCTCTTCCATGTCACCCACCACCACGACGAGCACACGTGCCCGGCTAAAGACGACGCCACCATGGCGGTCACCTTCGGCGCGGTGATGGACACCCTGACCGAGCACGTCAACGAGGTGGTGGGCGCCTGGGTGGATCCGCCGGGCCACGATTTCTTCTTCGTGGTCGACGCCGACGACGCCGCCCAGGTCTTTCAGGGGATGTTTCCGATCATCGATGCCGGCACGGCGCAGGTCCGACCGGTCGGCGACTTCGCGGCCATGCTCAAGGCCCGGGCCGAGGCGAACGCCTGAGTGAGGCCTTTGGACCAGCATTGGCTGAACTCAAGTGAGTTTCAGCTGCGCTCCGCTCAGCGGTCACCCGGGGTGAGGTAGAACCACATCGGCTGTGGTGCGTCTTGGTCTTGCATTGCTTGGCGGGCGGCCATCATCACCTTGCCGGTTTCGGTCTGGTCGAGGAACCAGCGCGTGCTAGCCCAGGCGGCAGGGGCGTGGTCGACCATCGCGAGGGCAGCGGTCTCGTAGTAGCTGCGGATGTCGTGGCTGACCCGCATCGGCAAGCCCGGGATGCCGGCTTCGGCCCATGGGGTGCCTTCGGAGATACGGATGAAGGCTTCGATGGCGGCGGGGATGTCGTCGGCCGCAACGACGCGGCCCGCGCCGAATCGGCCGTCGCTCATCTCGACGCCGCGGTCGTAGGCGGCGAGCAGGCCGCGAGCCTCGTCGATGGCGGGATGGGCGTCGGGGTCGTGACGCGGGGGGAGCGGGCAGGCGAGCATCTCGTCGCCACCATCGGGGATCGATTCATCGAATTCGGCGAGGACGGGTTCGGTGGTGTTCAGCAGGGCGAACGCGACGTCGAGCACGCGGTGCTGGAACTCCGGATCGCCTGGCTTACCGAGCGGCCGCCCGAGCGGGAAGTCACACCACAGACCGCGGGGCGGGGCCGAGCCCTCGATCTGCTTGCGGATCGATCCGAGGGCGACGGTGGCGATCCCCTCAGCCTCGAAGACATGGGCGAGCGTACTCACGGTACGCGTGCACAGCGGTCAAACCGGGGTGAGCAGCACGACGTCGACGCCCTGATCGCGCAGGAACTTGGCGCCAGCCGGCCCGGAGTCCATGCGGATGGCCGACAGGTCGAACTGGTTGCCGGCATAGGCCAGATGCTGATCGGCCACGCGGCCGATCACGCCGCGCTCGGCCAACTCGTCGAGTCGGTCCACCGGGAACACGGTGTTCATGTCGTAGGCGAATCCCGACCCGTCGAAGTTGGGACTCCAGTGGCCGGTCACGTAGTCGCGCCGGCTGTCGTCGAGGACGCGGTAACCCGTGTCCATGACCGCGAAGTCGTCCTGGTCGGGATGATGCAGCGACGCGGTCGTCACGATCGCGACCGTCGCATCAGCGAGCGGTGGTGGTGTGGTGAACGCCGTCGTCTCGAAGCTCTCGCCGGGGAGCGCTTCGGTCAGCGCCTTAATGTCGGAGTCAGCCATGAGAGTGAAACTATCGCTAGCGGAACGCCTCCCGACGAGGCCGTGACCACTCCAATCGAGCGGATCACCGTTATCGGCACACGGTGCCTTGTCTGAGTTGCCCGAGGCGAGCAGCCCTGCTGTCCTAGGGCAGTTGTGAGTGGAGTCTCTCGATGTCCCACCTGCCTGGAACAATGGGAAGATGGCACCAGGGAACGTGGTCGGGGGTGTTCAAGTCCCCTCCGACACCACGAAAGCCCCTATTTGGTAGGGGTATTGGCGCGTCTGGTGCCATGCCCGGGCGATTCCTGTTAGCTACGTTGCGAATGGTCCGTCAGACATCACCCAATAGCGATCAGGGCGACCGCGAGGCTTGATCCGCCGAGCCCTAATGCCTGCCACCACCACATTCTTTGGCCTCGTATCGCAACACCAAGGAGCACGGCCACTGCTGCGTACTGCGAGCCCGCGACGCTTACCACGGCGAGGCTGCCCCCTCTGAGGGCAAGAACGAACAGGATAATTGCTGCGATAGCAAATATGCCAGCCCCGAAAGAGGTGATGAAGGCGCTTCGCTCACTCGGAAAGATCCGGGGTCCGGTAGCCCGAGCAACCGAGATCGCAACAAGAAACGCCACGACGCGTTGGAGCAAGAGCGGTGAGCCGCCGGCATCGTCCCCGATGTAACTGAGCAGGATCAACAAGCTACCAAAAACGGCCCCGGCCAAGCCCGCTATGAAGAGGCCGGCCGACCCGTTATCAGGATTTCCACGCTCGTAGGACGACAACGCAATGGCGATAATGCCCAACGTGAGCCCGATTGAGGTGACCGTCGACGGTGAGGCTCCCGAAACGAGAATGTCCCACAACACCGGGACCCCAGACATCACGACCGCTGCAACTGGCGCAGCGGAACGCAATGACCCGCGGGAGTACGCGACAAACAGCAACAAAATACCAACACCGTTGGCCACCCCGGCGAGAGCCCCGTGTACTAGGTCGGAGGTTGTGGGGTTGCCAGACCAGAACACGGCGGCGGGCGCCATTACCACAACACCGGCGAGTAGCACCGTCGAAGTGACCTCGTTGGCGCGCTCTCTCTTAGTGACACCGGACGCGAAGAAGTCACTCAATCCAATTGAAAATGTCGAGAGCACCGCGTAGATCACCGACACAAGAGAGCAGTATGCATTGTGTTCCGCCCTGTTGTGCCTGACGGAGGGGGTTCAATAGGGGAGTTGAATGGCCGGCACGTGACGAGCAATAGCAGGCCGTGGACCTGTACCTCAGTGGCTGCTATCAAGCCCTCCGACACCACTGACTGCGTGTGTCCGGCGCATGTTGTAGACCTTCGAGAATGGCTGTTGGCGGCGTGTCCAGGGTTCGAAGGGCCGAACAAGCGGACTATGTGGCTGCGACAGAAGTTCTCTTACGTTCGCGCCATGCGTCGGTGCCGGCGATTCCACCTCTTGTGCATCTTGATGAGGCGGCAAAGAAACACTTTGTAGAAACCGTCATGCCGTCTGCTGAGGTATCGGTGGTCGAAACCGACGGTGCTGTTTCGGGAGTGCTGGTTCTGAACGGGAATTGGATCGAGCACTTGTATATCGACCCAGGCTGGACCAACCACGGGTTTGGCACCGCACTTATTGAACAGGCGAAAGTCGAATGCCCGGAGGTCCTTGAACTCTGGACGTTCGAAAGCAACCGAGGGGCACAACGCTTCTATGAACGGCATGGCTTTCGGACGGTTGGAGGGACTGACGGCGACAACGAAGAGGGAGAGCCAGACATCCACTATCGGTGGGTCAAGTGAGCGTCAGGCGTTGTGATTCGGTGACGATTGGGGGCGTTCAAGTCCCCCTCCGACACGACATCACTGCAGGTCACAGTGTTATCCGAGCCCGAAATACGACCTTCTGGTGCCACGCCACCAGGTAGGTATGCGTTCGTAGGTGTAGAAGGCACCCACGAGCGGGGTACAGGGGTCACTTCGTCGGTTGTCAGTAGTTGCCCAGGATGCGCTCGGGAGCAACGAAGACTGCTACTCGGCCTTCGTCAGCCATGACCCGGTCGTATTCGTCGAAGTCGTCATGGGTGCCACTTGCTGCTTGGAACACTTCGCGCAGCAAGAGCCGCAGGGCCTCGGCGTCGATGCCGTCAGGCAGGTCGTCGGGTCCGATGAGATCAGCTGGGCCGGTTACCGACCGCCACGTCCAGTCGCGACGGATTGCGATGGTTACCTGGGAGCCGCGACGGACATGGCCCAACCGGGCAGCCCCACCGGCTGAGACAAGGGCCACGCAAGGCGCACCGGTGATGGGGTGGTCGAT
>Ga0207962_1000179_pt1 | contig 19061 bp, 14 predicted proteins | sample Knorr_S15_td_AAI_FD_185603 | JGI IMG/M metagenome (GOLD analysis project Ga0207962, IMG submission 185603) | Marine microbial communities from Southern Atlantic Ocean transect - Knorr_S15_td_AAIW_ad_750m_LV_A (SPAdes) (version 2) | ecosystem: Environmental > Aquatic > Marine > Oceanic | place... | reverse complement strand
ACGCGGCCGGAGTCCGGGTCGGCCTGGAGGGCAACCTCTGCCGCTGCACCGGCTACCAGAACATCGTCAAGGCCGTCCTGGCCGCCAGCGAGTGAGGGGGCCGAGATGACAGACACCATGAACCCGTTCACCGGCGGCATCGTCGGTACGCCCCGACTCCGCAAGGAGGACCCGGCCCTGCTGACCGGGGAGTCGAAGTTCATAGACGACCTGAACCTCCCAGGCGCACTGTGGATCTCGTGCGTTCGCAGCCCGCACGCCCATGCCCGCATCGGCGCCATAGACGCCTCGGCCGCACTGGCCACCGACGGCGTGGTCGCGGTCTACACCGGTGCCGACCTGGAGGGCGACTGGGCCGGACCCCTGCCCTGTGCCTGGCCGGTCACCGATGACATGAAGAACCCGGCCCACCTGCCGGTGGCCGTGGGCAAGGCCAACTTCGCAGGCGATGCAGTCGCCGTCGTGGTGGCCACCTCGCGCTACACGGCCGCCGACGGTGTCGAGGGCGTGGTCGTCGACTACGAACCGCTCGAGGCCGTGGTCGACCTCGATGACGCGGCCAGCGACAGGGTGGTCATCCACGAGGACTGCGGAACCAACGTCTGCTACGACTGGCCGCTGGTACCGGACCCCGACGCCGTCGCCGCAGCCTTCGAGAACGCCGTCCACCACGTGACCGAGACCTACGTACACCAGCGGCTCATACCGGCGCCCATGGAACCGCGCGGCGTCGCGGCCGTACCTGCTCCGCACAACGGGGACATGACGCTCTACTCGTCGACCCAGATCCCCCATGTCCTGAAGGTCATGGGAGCCCTCACACTGGGCATGCCGGAGCAGAAGTTGCGGGTCATCGCTCCCAGCGTGGGCGGTGGCTTCGGTTGCAAGCTGAACGTCTACGCCGAGGAACTGGTTTGCATGGCGTTGGCCAACCGCCACGGCGTGCCGGTGCGGTGGACCGAGACCCGGACGGAGGCCGCCACGTCCACGATCCAGGGTCGGGCCCAGCGCCAGACCATCGAGTTGGCCGCCGACGCCGACGGGAAGCTGACGGCTGTACGGGCCACCCTCCTGGCCGACATGGGGGCATACCTGCAGCTGGTGGCCCCCGGCGTACCGCTGCTCGGGGCGTTCCTCTACCACGGCCTCTACGACGTGCCCGCGTACTCGTTCACCTGCCGGAGCGTGTTCACCAACCTGGCGCCTACCGACGCCTACAGGGGTGCCGGTAGGCCGGAGGCCACCTACGCCATCGAACGTGCCATGGACGCCCTGGCGGTGGCCGTCGGCGTCGGCCAGGACGAGATCCGGTCCCGGAACTTCATCCCGACCGAGAAGTTCCCCTACGACTCACCGGCCGGCCTCATCTTCGACTCCGGGAACTACCAGCCGACTCTGGATCGGGCAAAGGAGCTCGTGGACTGGGACGGTCGCCAGGCCGAGCAGGCCGAACGCCGGGCCGCCGGGTCGACGCTGCACCTGGGAATTGGCATCTCGTCCTACGTCGAGATGTGCGGCCTCGCCCCCAGCCGCACGTTGGCCGCCCTCAACTACGGCGCCGGCGGCTGGGAGTCGGCCACCGTCCGGATCCTGCCGACGTGCAAGGTCCAGGTGGTAACGGGCTCCACGCCCCACGGCCAGGGCCATGAGACCTCCTGGTCGATGATCGTGGCCGACCAACTGGGGGTGGATCCCGACGACGTCGAGGTGCTGCACTCCGACACGGCGATCAGCCCGTTGGGAATGGACACCTACGGGTCCCGGTCGCTGTCGGTTGGCGGGACGGCGCTGTGGATGGCCACCGAGAAGGTCATCGACAAGGCCCGGGCCATAGCGGCCCACATGCTGGAGGCCAACGCCGACGACCTGGACTTCGCCGGTGGCACCTTCACGGTGAAGGGCAGCCCCGACAAGGAGGTCCCGCTGGCCGGCGTGGCGTTCGGGGCGTTCACCGCCCACGACCTTCCCGACGGGATGGAGCCGAACCTCGAGGCCCAGGTCACGTGGGACCCGGGGAACTTCGTGTTCCCGTTCGGAACCCACATAGCCGTCGTCGAGGTCGACGAGGAGACCGGGGCCGTCGAGCTGCTCGACTACGCGGCGGTGGACGACTGCGGCAACCAGATCAACCCGTTGATCGTGGAGGGCCAGTTGCATGGCGGCATCGTCCAGGGGGTGGCCCAGGCACTCTGGGAGGACGCCGTCTACGACGCCGACGGGCAACTCCGGTCGGCCAACCTGGCTGACTACCTGGTTCCCTCGGCCGCCGAGTGCATCGACATGAAGTTGGACTACACGGTCACGCCGTCGCCAACCAACCCGATGGGGGTGAAGGGCATCGGCGAGGCGGGGACCATCGCCTCGACCCCGGCAGTGATGAACGCGGTGGTCGACGCGCTGCGGCCAATGGGCATCACCGACGTGCGGATGCCGGCGTCGCCCATGACCGTGAGACGGGCCATCGAGGCGGCGGGAGGTGCGTCATGATCCCGGCGGCGGTGGACTACGTCAGGGCGGACTCAGCCGAGGCCGCGATCGCCGCGCTCGTCGAGCACGGCGACGAGGCCAAGCTGCTGGCCGGTGGCCAGTCCCTGGTTCCGCTGATGAGGCTGCGACTGGCCACGCCCACCGTGTTGGTGGACGTGGGCCGGGCGGCCGACCTGGCCGGCATCTCGGTGGACGGCGAGACGGTCTCGATCGGTGCCCTGACCACCCACAGCACGCTGGAACACTCGGCGGACCTGGCAGCGGCCTGTCCCCTGCTGGCCCACGTGGCCTCGGTGGTGGGCGATCCGGCGGTGCGCCACCGTGGCACCCTGGGTGGCTCGCTGGCTCACGCCGATCCGGCATCGGACCTGCCGGCGGCCGTGCTGGCCCTCGGAGGGACGCTGGTGGCCGCCGGTCCGGGTGGTACGCGTGAGATCGCGGCGACCGACTTCTTCACCGGCTTCCTGGAGTCGGTACTGGCTGTCGACGAGGTGCTGACGGAGGTTCGCGTGCCGGTCTCGACCGGTGGATGGTCCTACCAGAAGTTCAACCGCCGGGCCCAGGACTGGGCCATCGTCGGGGTGGTCGTGGCCGAGGGCGGCGCCGGTGTGTCGCTGGTGAACATGGGATCCACGCCGCTGCGGGCCCCGGCGGTGGAAGCCGCCGTGGCCTCGGGAGCCTCGGTGACAGAGGCGGCCGCCGGAGCGGCGGACGGTACGGAGCCGCCGACCGACACGCAGGCCGACGCCGCGTACCGGGAGCACCTGGCCCGGGTGCTTACGGCCCGGGCGCTGGAGGTCGCCGGGGCCTAGGACGAGGCGGAGAGGCCTGTCGCGGGACCGGTCCGGACATGCCAGGTGAAGGGGATCCCGGTCCGGCCCCCGACACGGCCGGCTGGTCGGTAGCCGTTCAGGGGCCTCCCGGGAGGGACTCGCAGGGTTCCCCGTCCCCGTCCCCGTCGAGTCGGGCCACGTCGCCGTAGGCGGTGAAGAACCGGTCGAACCAGGCCTTCGCCTCGGGGTAGGAGTCGAAGTCGCCGCAGTTCCGCACGTCGCCGGGGTTTGGGGGCGGACCGCCGTCGGTGGTCCCGTCGAGGTCGATCGGGTCGCCGAGGGTGATCTCGGGGAGGGCGACGACCATCGGCTGTGGGTCGCCCTGGCAGGTCTCGAGCATCTGGTGCAGGGCGGCCAGTTCGGCGCTGGTGACGGTCAACGCCCAGCGGACCTTGATGTCAGCCCAGGTGTCGGCGTAGGTGCACCAGTACGACCGGTCCGGCGGTCGCCAGGCTTCGGGCCCCCGGTCGCCCTTGGACCGGTTGGCCGAGGCCGTCACGGCCATCAAGTGTCGCGGGTCGGCCTGGTCGTTGGCGTAGCGGCGTTTGGTGGCTCCGTCCCACGCCCAACCGCCGCTGCGGTGGGCGTTGGCCAACGGGACGAGGTGGTCGATGTCCAGGGCGCGGGGGTCGTCCACGGTGGACCCTGTGAAGGCGGCCAGCCACTGACCGCTGGTCACCAGGCAGCCGTCGTTCCGCAGCACCGGCGAGGCAGTGGCTTCGGCCATCAGCACCTCGTGCCGGGTGTTCAGGCAGTCGCCGTCATCGTCCGACCAGCCCCCGCCCCAGTCGTCGCGGTCGTAGCCCCCGGTTCTCGGGGTGTCCTCCACGACCAGCAGGTCGAGCACCGACCCGGGCCAGCTGGTGTCTGGCGGTTCCCGGGTGGTCGTCGTCGGTGCGCTGGTCGTGGCGGGTGCGCTGGTCGTGGCGGGTGCGCTGGTCGTCGGTGCGGTGGTCGTGGGGTCGGGGTCCTCGCCGCCCGCGGCGCACCCGGCGCCCAGCAGTGCGGTGAGGGCCAGCGCGGCGGCTCCCGTACGCCCGGGGAAGTGCGGCACCGGCCCATCCTCGCAGGCCCGGAGGCCAACAAATGTCTACGTGGTGGCTGACCAACTGCCGCGACAGTTATGTGGCGTTGCTACAGACACGCTGACGAGGACCCCGGACATCGATCGGTTGGCCGGAGAGGCCATGCGCTTCGACAAGGCGGTCGTTTCGTTGCAGCTCTGCGCCAGGTTCTCCTCGAGGCCATGGTCTAGATGGGGGCCTGATCCTGTCGGAGGGTTCAGCCCCGGATAGGCGGCGGTCAGCGGAGCGCCGCCTCCGTGGCGTCGATGATGCGGCCCACCTCGTCGTCGGTGATGACCAGCGGCGGGCAGATGGCCAGGCACGTACCTATGGGTCGCACGATCACTCCGTTGGCCAGGATCTCGTTGCGTACCGGGATCGAGTCCCGACCCAGCTCGGCGGCGTAGACGGCTCCCATCCCGCGCCACGACTCGATGAGGCCGTCGGCCTCCAGGGCCCTGAGGCCCTCCTGGAGCCGGTCGCCGACGTGGTTGGCGCGTGTGTCGAGCCCCTCGCTGGTCATCAGCTCCAGGTTGGCGATACCTGCGGCACACGAGGCCTGGTGGCCCGAGTAGGTGTAGCCGGTGCGCAGCAGGAAGCCGGGCTCTTCCAGCTCCTCGCAGACGTGACGCGAAAGGATCACGCCCGACAGCGGGAGGTAGCCGGAGGTGACGCCCTTGGCGAACGTGATCAGGTCGGGGGTGACGCCGAAGGCCTGGGCGCCGAACCACTCGCCGATCCGACCGAACCCGCAGATCACCTCGTCGAAGATGAGCAGGGCCCCGTTGTCGTCACAGAGGCGGCGCAGGCCCTCCAGGTATCCGTCCACCGGTGGGAAGACGCCCCCGGCACCCTGGACCGGCTCGGTCAGTACGGCCGCGATGCGGTCACCGTGGTCGGCGAAGATCGAGGCGGCGGCCTCCAGGTCGTCGTGCGGTACCTCCACGAAGTGGGGGGCCAGGTCGCCCCAGCCCTCACGGTTGGGGGCGATGCCCTGCGCGGAGGTTCCACCGAAGTTGGTGCCGTGGTAGCCGTTGGTGCGCTTCACGATGACCTGGCGGCCGTCCTGGCCACGGCGCTGCTGGACCTGCCTGGCGATCTTGAGGGCCGTGTCGACGGCATCGGAACCGGAGCAGCCCAGGAACACCCGCCCGTCGGGGTGTGGCGACCGTTCCGCGATCATCTCGGCCACTCGGGCGGCCGGCCCGTTCGTGAACGGAGCGAAGGTGTTGTAGGCCTCCATCTGGTGCATCTGGGCCGTGACGGCGTCGATGATCTCGGTCCGCCCGTGGCCTACCTGGCAGAGCCACAGGTTGGCCATGGCATCGACGTATTCCCGACCGTTGGAGTCGAAGACCAGCGATCCCTCTCCCCGCACGATCTCGACGAAGTCGCCCTCGGGCATGCCCGGTGGAGAGAACGGGTGGAGCAGGGCGTCGGTCATTGGAAGGGCCTCCTGATCGGGTCGGTCGGAACACCGGGCCGGACGGGTTGACGGTCGGTCGGACGGGTGAGTATCGCACCGATCGATAGCAGGATTGCCATGGTGACCGCCGTCGTTCTCCAGGCCACGGCGTCGCCGTGGGCGTCGTAGACGATGGCGATGACCATGGCGGCCACGGCCCCCGAGGCCACCTCGACGGCCACCATCAGGCCCTGGGCCGCGGCCTGGCGGTTCTCGGGGACGGCGGCCGCCACGAGCATGGGGGTGGACGGAAAGCCGAATCCCTCTACGACCGAGGTGGCGACGGTCAGCGCGATCAGGCCGACCACTCCGGGCACGATCCCCCAGAAGATGACCATCAGCGTGATTATCCCGAGAGATCCGACCGCCCACCGTCGGGCCCCATATCGCTGGGCCAGCATGCCACCGAGAGGTGATAGAAGGGCGATGGGAAGGGCACCGACCGTGAGGGCAACGCCCAGCACGGCCCGTGAGGCGCCTCGCGTGTCCATCTCCAGTACCCAAACTGCCTCGAAGGCCCCGATGAACACGAAGTAGGCGGCCACCATGAAGAAGGCGCCGATTAGGCGCCGGATCCGAAGGAGTCCCTGTAGCCCGAGGCGCTCCTGGTCTTGAGCCGCCACGTCCGGCTGGGCCCGAAAGGCCACCGGCAGGAGGAGGGCCAGGGCTCCGGCCATAGTCCAGAAGGTGAACCGGAAGCCGCCAACCGCCGTCAGGCCTGCGGCGATTATCGGCCCGGCCACGAAGCCACCGACGTCCCACGCCCCCAGCCGACCTATGTTGCGGCCCAGGTTCTCCGGGTCGGCCACGATCACCGTGCGCCGGGCGGCCGGGCCAGCGGTGCCCAGCGCGAAGCCGAACACGACCCGACCGGCCACGTAGTGCCACAGCTCCTGGCCGACGGCCAGCAGGACCATGCCGGCCACGGCCAGGGCCAGGCCGGCTCGCAGCATGGCCGGGGCCCGGCCCCGGTCGGCGTGAGGGGCCATCACCAGGTTGGCCACGAACGCCGCTCCGAACCCCGAGCCGATCGCCAGGCCGATGCCGATCTCCGAGAAGCCCAACTGGTCCCGGAGATCTGCGAGCAGCACGATGATGCAGGCCAGGCCGGCCGACGACCCGAACAGGATCAGGTAGTAGGGAAACAGGCTGGGTCCGGCCGGGCCTCCGGGCGCGGGGGACTCAGGCGCGGAACTCGACACCGGGCAGCACGCAGAGCATCTCGTAGAGCAGGTTGGCGCCGACCAGGCTGGTCATCCCGCTGGTGTCGTAGATGGGGGCGACCTCGACCAGGTCGCAGCCCACGAGGTCGAGGCCCCGGCATCCCCGTACCACCTCGAGGGCCTGGGGCATGGTCAGCCCGCCGACCTCCGGGGTGCCGGTTCCAGGAGCGAAGGCCGGGTCCAGCCCGTCGATGTCGAAGCTCAGGTAGACGGGGCCCTCGCCGAGTTGGTCCCGGACCTCGGCCATGAGGGGTTCGAGGCTCCGGTACCAGCACTCCTCGGCCTGCACCACGCGGAAGCCCTGCTCCCTGGACCAGTCGAAGTCGTCGGCGGCGTAGCCGGTGCCCCGGACGCCGATCTGGACCACCCGATCGCATGCCAGCAGGCCCTCCTCGACGGCCCGTCGGAACGGGGTGCCGTGGGCGACCTTGGAGCCGAACATGGTGTCGTTGATGTCGGTGTGGGCGTCGACGTGGACCAGGCCCACTGGCCCGTGCTTCTTCGCCATGGAGCGCAGGATGGGCAGCACCACAGTGTGGTCGCCACCCATCGAGACAGTGATGACGTCGTCGTCCAGGAGGCCGTCGAAGTGGTCCTCGATGGCCTCCACGGCGGCCATCAGGTCGTACGGGCTGGCCGCCACGTCACCGGTGTCGTCGATGCGCAGGCTGTCGAACGGGGCGGCCCGGGTGGCCATGTTGTAGGGGCGTAGCAGCACCGACTCGTCGCGTATCCCCCGGGGGCCGAACCGTGCGCCCGGGCGGTTCGAGGTGCCGGTGTCCAACGGGACTCCGACCACGGCGACGTCCAGGTCGGTCGGTGCCGTGGTTCCCGGTAGGCGCATGAACGTGGCTATGCCGCCGAACCGGGGCATCTCGTTTCCGCTGAGTGGCTGGGGATTCTGAGGCACCGGCAGAGTCTCCCATGCCCGTCGCAGCCTCACCCCGTCGGATCGTGACAGGCTCCGGGCTGGCGACCGGTGGGCGCCGGCGATCCGAGGAGCAGGCCCTGATGGCCCACGACCATCACAGACACGACCACGACAAGGGCCTGATGGCCAAGCTCCACTGGCTGTTCCTGATCGGGCACTTCTGGATGTCGGACGTGAACCGGGCCGTGGTCGACCTGGCCGATCCGAAGCCCGGCGAGCGTGGGCTGGACGTGGGCGCCGGCATGGGTCCGGCCACCGTCCTGGCCGCGAAGCGCGGAGCCCACGTGGTTGCCGTGGACCCGTCGGCCTTCATGCGCGCCTTCTGCGGGTTCCGACGTCTCCTTCAGCGTGCCAGGGCCCGGATCACCGTCGAGTCCGGAGTGGCCGAGGACCTCCCGGTGGCCGGAGGGTCGACCGAGGTGCTGTGGGCCGTCAACGCCGTCCACCATTGGATCGACCATGGGGCTGCATTCCGGGAGTTCGCCCGGGTGCTGGCTCCGGGCGGTCGCCTGGTGCTGGTCGACGAGGACTTCGACGACCCGACCCATCCTGACCACGAGAAGCACAGCGGCCACGAGGCCGAGATGACACCGGTTGACGTTGAGTTGATAGCCGCTGCGATGGCCGAGGTCGGCCTGGAGGCCACCGGGGAGCACATGACGATCGCCGGGGTTCCGGCCAAGGTGATCCGGGCGGTCCGCACCGCCTGAGCGGGCCGGGTCGTGAGGCGACCGGCCCGCTGGTCAGCCTGTGACCGGGTCGATCGGCGTGATGGTGCCGAGCGCCGCCTCGATGTCGGCTGCAGCATCCAGGCAGAGGTCCTCCCTGTAGCGGTCGGCCATGACCTGCACCCCCTGGGGAATGCCGTCGGCCACCCCCACCGGGACCGCCGCGGCGGGGATTCCCAGCAGGTTCACGGGGGTGATGCAGCGCATCACGTCGAGCATCAGGTCGATTCCACCCTCGGAGACGTCGGCATCGTGGGCGAACGGCGTTCGGGTCCACGTCGGCGCCACGAGAACAGGGTTGGCGTCGAAGAACCCGGCCCATGCGGTTGCGAGGCGGTGGTACTCGGTGTGCACGAGGATGGCCGGTACCTCGTCGGGTGGGAAGCGCCCGATGAGGTCATTTAGCAGCCCCAGGGCGCCCTCGCTCATGATCTCGGTGGCGGCGCCGACCATGGCTGGCATGTCGCAGCTGAGCATCCGGGCCCAGACCTCCTGGCACTGCTCCATCTCGGGTGGCGTCGCCTCGACCAGCTCCCAGCCGGCGGCCTCCATGGCATCAGCCGCCTTCCTGACACCGTCGGCGACGGCGGGGTGGATCGGACCGCCCGGAACCTCGGTGAGGATCGCGGCTCGCCTGGCCGTTGGTGCACCGTCGAACGGCACGGTCACAGAGCGCGGATCACGGGGGTGTCGGCCCGCCATCACCTCCAACCCGAGCCTCAGGTCCGCTACGTGTCGGGCCATCGGGCCCTCGACGCCCATCAGCTGGAATGACAGCGGTTGGGTGTCGGCAGGTGGGAGGCAGCCGGCGCCCGGAAGGCGGCCGAAGGAGGTCTTCAGCGACGTGATGCCACAGCAGTAGGCAGGGTTGCGAAGCGAGCCGCCCAGGTCGTTGCCGAGTCCGAACGGCGACATGCCGGACGCCAGCGACGCGGCCTCGCCACCGCTCGAACCACCGGCGGTGAGGTCGGGCGTCCAGGGGTTGCGGGTGAGGCCGTGGAGTGGGTTGTTCGTGCTGATCCGCAGCCCCAACTCGGGCAGGTTCGTGCGTGCCAGCGGGATCGCCCCGGCGGCCTTCATGCGCTCGACCACCGGGGAGTCGATCGTCGGCACCGCTTCGGCGAAGGCCGGCACGCCCTGGGTGGTGGGCGAGCAGGTGCAGTCCAGGTTCTCCTTGATGGTGAACGGCACGCCGTGGAAGGGCCCCAGGGGTCCGCCGGCCGCCACAGCAGCATCGGCGGCGTCTGCGCCGGCCCGGGCACCGTCGGCCAGCACGCGAACGACCGCGTTGAGGTCTCCGTTCACCTCGTCGATCCGGGCAAGGTGGGCGTCGACCACCTCCCGGCTGGAGGTCTCGCCGCCGGCGATCATCGCCGCCAACTCGTTCGCTGCCCGAGTCCACAGTTCGTCAACCATGGCGGTATCGAAACAGGATCGACGAGCCGGTGTCCACCCGGTCGGCGGTACCGCCTGGCGTGGTCTACCCGGCGACCGTCCTCGGTGGCACTGCCGGTTCCTGTCCGTGACCGGTCCGGGCGGCCTCGACACGGGCGATGAGCGCACATATCGGGTCCAGGATCTGGGGCCAGGCGCCCTCGGGAAGCTCGTGGCCCATGCCCTCGATCCAGACCAACTCTGCGTCGGGAATCGCGTCGGCGGTCTCCTGACCACCCTGGGGTAGGACCAGCGGATCGTCGGTGCCGTGGACCACCAGCGTCGGAACGGTGACCGCTCCGAGCGCTGGCCGGCGGTCGCCATCGGCCAGGGCCGCAACCACCTGCCTTACGCCTCCGTCCGGATGCCAGGCCCGATCCAGGTTGGCCAGCGCCTCCCGCCGCGCGTACGCCTCGTCGAAGGGGAAGCCCGTGCCCGTTATGAGCCGGGCCGCTTCGACCCCCGCCGCGACTATGGCCTCGCGATCGGTCGGGTCCACGTCCGGGGGCTGCAGGGACATCGCCACATCGATCTCCATGGGGATGAACCGGGGCATGGACATGATCGATGTGAACGTCCTGACCCGATCGGGGTGTCGTATGACGACGTGCTGTCCGATCATGCCGCCTAGAGACGCCCCGACTACATGTGCCGATCCGAGGCCCAGGGCGTCGAGAACGCCGACGGCGTCGTCGGCCATGTCGGCCAACGAGTAGGGCGCCTCGACGGTCCCACCGCCGAGGACGGTGAAGAGGGCTTCGATCGGATCGACAGGCGGATGGTCGTCCAGCCAGGAGCTGAGCCCGACGTCCCGGTTGTCGAAGCGGACCACCCGGTGGCCCCGGTCGGCCAGCCCACGGCAGAACCCCTCGGGCCACACAGTCAACTGGGCGTTCAGCCCCATGATCAGGAGGATCGGGGGATCGGCCGGATCGCCCGTCTCCTCGACCTCGATGGTGATCCCGTTGGCCCGGACCTTCGCCATCCCCGCTCCTCGCCGCCTGGTGGACGGTGGTTAGGTTGCCACGGTGGACGACGTTCTCTGGAACCGGACCGGGCTGGAGTTGGCCGCCATGATCGCCGGGGGCGAGGTGTCCAGCCGGGAGGTGGTCGACGCCCACCTCGAGCGCATAGATGCCGTGAACGGCCGGCTGAACGCCGCCGTGCTAATCCTGGCCGACGAGGCGCGGAACGCCGCCGATGCCGCCGACCGGGTCATCTCCTCAGGGCTTCCCACGGGTCCGTTGCACGGGGTGCCCATCACGGTCAAGGACGGCCTGGACCTGGCCGGCCACCCCACCACCTATGGCGTCGAGGCCTTCGCCGACGGGATCGCCGCCCTCGACGACCCGGGCATCGGACGGCTGAAGGCCGCAGGGGCCATCCCCATCGCCAAGACCAACCTCCCGGAGATGGGGATGCGCCTCGCCACCGACAACCCCCTGTTCGGCCTGACCCGGAACCCGTGGCACCCGGACAGGACGGCCGGGGGCTCGTCGGGCGGCGAGGCCTCGGCCATCGCCTCGGGCATGTCCCCGATGGGGATGGGAACCGACCTCGGGGGTTCGGTCCGCAACCCCGCCTACTGCTGCGGCATCGCCGCCACCAAGACCTCTCTCGGTCGCCTTCCGGTATGCGGCTCGTCGCCGAATGCGGCCGAACCGATGGTGGCCCGCCAACTCATGGCGGTCGCCGGCCCGATGGCACGCAGCGTCGCCGACCTGGAGGCCATGCTCCGGGTGACCATCGGTCGCCACCCCAGGGACCCCCGGACGGTGGACGTGGCGTACGACGGAGCGCCGGTGGCGAGGCGGGTGGCGATCCCCACCGACCTGCCCGGCGGTCCGGTCCACGCGGATGCACGACAGGCGATCCAGCGGGCCTCCGACGCCCTGGTCGACGCCGGCTGGGAGGTGGTCGACACCTTGCCGCCAGAGGTGGAACGTTGCCTGGAGGTCTGGGGCCACCTGCTCGGCCACGACTTCCCGGCGACGCTGGCCAGCCTCGACGATGCCATGTCCGTTGACGGCAGCCACCTGATGCGGGCGTTGGTGGACTTCTGGCCTGCGTCCGGCATGCCGTCCCACGTCGCACACGCCGAGCGCTTCCGGCTGGCCAGGCTCTGGGCCGGGTTCCTCGCCGACCACCCGGTCGTGGTCCTTCCCACCTGGTACCAACCTCCCTTCGACCACCACGAGGACCTGGCCGACGACAGGGACGCCCTGCGATCGCTCTACGACGGTGTGTTCACCCCGATCGTCCCGGCCAACCTGCTGGGCCTCCCGGCCACCCAGGTCCCGGTCGGCCTGGGCGCTGACGGGACCCCGCTGGGAGTCCAGTGCCTCGCAGACCGCCATCGCGAGGACCTCACCCTGGTCGCAGCGGCGATCGTCGAGGCGGCATTCCCACCGCTCACCCCGATCGACCCGGCCACGGGCTGATCAGGCAGCGGCGTCCTGTCGATTCGGTACCGGGGGCGGAATACCCCGGGGCCCGGGACGCTCCGGCCGGGTCGGAGTGCCGTCAGGCCTGGATGACTACCAGGCGCTCCTCGGTCATCTCGCGCACCGTGTAGGCGGGCCCCTCCCGGGTGTTGCCCGAGTCCCGGATGCCGCCGTACGGCATGTGGTCGGCACGCCACGACGGCGACTCGTTGATCAGCACCCCGCCGTACTCCAGGACCTCGGCGGCCCGCAGGGCCCTGGCCAGGTCGTTGGTGAACACCGCGGCCTGCAGGCCGTAGGTGCTGGCGTTTGCACGGGCCAGGGCGTCATCGAAGTCGGTGTAGGTGGCGATGCCGACAACCGGTCCGAACACCTCGATGCAGCTGACCTTCATGTCGTCGGTGACTCCGGCGAGGATGGTGGGGGCCAGCACGCCGTCGACCATGGTGCCGCCACAGACCAGGGTGGCACCGGCCGCCGTGGCCTCGTCCACCCAGGAGGCCACCCGGTCGGTCTCGCCGCCGTCTATGAGCGACGACAGGTCGGTCGCCGGGTCGGCGGGGTCGCCCACCGTCAGGGTGGCCGCCTCGGCGGCCATGGCCTCGGTGAATGCGGTGGCAATGTCATCGTGCACGTAGATCCGCTGGGTGGATATGCACGTCTGGCCTGAGAAGCCGAAGGCGGCGCCCTTCAACTTGGCCGCGGCGACGGCCACGTCCACGTCGGGCTCGATGATGATCGGCGAGTTGTTGCCGAGCTCCAGCGACACCTTCTTCCTGGGTGCGGTGGCCCGGATGTTCCAGCCGACGGGTGGTGAACCGGTGAAGGTGATCATGGCCACGTCGTCGTGTTCGACCATGTGGGCTGCGGTCCGACCGGGGCATGTCACGACGTTCAGCCAGCCGGGGGGAAGGCCGCACTCGTCGAGGAGGACCTCGGCCAGGCGGATGGCCGTCAGCGGGGTGGCCGATGCCGGCTTCAACACGACGGGGCAGCCGGCCGCGATCGCGGGGGCGACCTTGTGGCAGACGAGGTTCAACGGGAAGTTGAAGGGCGAGATGGCGCCGACGACGCCTATCGGCACCCGCTTCACGAAGCCCGTCTTGCCTTCACCCGCCGAGCTGGCGTCCATGGTCACCAGCTCGCCGCCCAGGGTGCGGGCCACCGCGGCGGCGAACCGGGCGGTGTCGACGGCCCGGGCCGCCTCAATGCGTGCCGTCGAGATGGGCTTGGCCGCCTCGGCCGAGATGCTCTGGGCGAACTCCTCGTGGTGGGCGGCGAGCGAGTCGGCCATGCGGTCCAGGATGGATGCCCGCTCGTGGGTGGGCATGACCCCGGCGGCAAGCGTGGCCTTCGCAGTGGCGATGGCTGCGTCCAGGTGGTCGGTGGTGCCGACGGGCACGGTGCCCAGGACCCGTCCGTTGTAGGGGGATCGGACCTCGGTGGCTTCCTCGGCGTCTACCCGGTCGGCGCCGATGATCATCAGGTGGTGTTCGCTCATGGGCACCTCCGAGGCAGCACGTCTTCTGGTGACAACCTACACTGACCAGACTCCTTTGGATCCAAATGAACGAGTCGAGGAAGGCCGCAGGAGATGGGCGAGCGACCACGGGTCACCGTTGCCGGAGTGCCGGTGTCGGTCGACCACTACGTGGGCGGTCGCCGGGTGTCGTCGGCCACCACGTTCGAGGACCGCTCCCCGCTGGACTGGTCGACGCTGCTGGCCGAGGTCTCCGCAGGCGACGCGGACGTCGCCGGGGAGGCCGTCACCGCGGCCGCCGCCGCCTTCAGGGGCTGGGCGGCCCTCGGCCCGGCCGGTCGTGGTCCCTACCTGCGACGCCTAGCCGACCTGATCGACGAACGGGTGCCCGACATCGCCGCGGTCGAGTGCGTGGACATGGCGATGCGCCACGAGAGCCTCCGCAACCGGGTCATCGGACGCGGCGCCCGCAACTTCCGGGCCTATGCGGACCTGGCCGAATGGCACGAGGAGCGGTCCTGGTCTTCCAACGGCACGGCCAACCGGGTCCAGCGGCTCCCGGCCGGACCGGCGGTGGTCATCACCCCGTGGAACGCCCCGTTCATGCTGGCCACCTGGAAGGTGGCGCCGGCGTTGGCCGCCGGCAACCCGGTCGTCCTCAAGCCCGCCGAGTGGTCACCGCTCTCGGCCAGCCTCCTGGCCGACCTGGCCGACGAGGCCGGCCTGCCGCCCGGCGTGCTCAACGTGGTGCAGGGCATCGGTTCCGACGTGGGCCCGCCCCTGACGTCTGACCAGAGGGTGCGGCGCCTCTCGTTCACCGGATCCCCGGAGACGGCACGCCTCATCGGGGCGGCTGCGGCGGCCAACATCGTGCCGTTCACCGCGGAGTTGGGCGGCAAGGGCGCCCTCGTCGTGTTCGCCGACAGCGATCTGGAGGCGGCTGCCCGCACCGCTGCCGGCCAGTACGACGACTCGGGGCAGGTCTGCCTGGCCGCCACCCGCCTGCTGGTCGAGGCATCGGTGGCCGACGAATTCCTGGAGCGGTTCGACACCCACGTCGACGCCCACGTGCTGGGCGACGCCCACGACGACGCGACCACCATCACGCCGATGATCCACCCCGAGCACCTTGCCCGGGTGGAGGCGTTCGTGGACCGTGCCCGTGCCGCCGGCGACACGATCCTGCGGGGCGGTCAACGGCATGCACCGGACGGACTCTGGTACGAGCCCACGCTCATCGCCCCGGCCTCCAACGACAGTGAGATCGTGCAGCACGAGGTGTTCGGACCGGTGCTCACCTTCCAGGCCTTCGCCGACGAGGATGAAGCTGTGGCCCTCGCCAACAGCACCGCCTACGGACTCTCGGCCACCCTCTTCACCGGGTCGGCCGACCGGGCCGAGCGGGTGGGTTCGGCGCTGCGGGCCGGCACCACCTGGGTGAACTGCTTCCTGGTGCGCGACCTCACCGCCCCGTTCGGAGGCCTCGGGATCAGTGGCCTGGGTCGGGAGGGCGGCGACCACGCCCTGGAGTTCCACGCCGACCTCAAGACCCTCCAGATCAGGGACGACACCACCACATGAGCGATATCTGGACGCCCCTTCGTCGCGAATTAGTCGGTCGTATGGCCGACCTGGGGCCGACCATCGCGGCGCGCGCCGAGCGCTACGACCGGGAGGCGTCGTTCCCCCACGAGAACTTCGCCGACATGCGCGAGGCGGGGTTCCTGGCCCTGTGCATCCCCGAGCAGCACGGTGGGCTGGGGGCCGACTTCGTGACCTACGCCCTGGTCTCCGAGGAACTGGGCCGGCACTGCGGCTCCACGGCGTTGACCTTCAACATGCACACGGCGACCATGCTCCTCACCGGCCAGATCGCCGACGACCTGTCCATGTCCGACGAGGACCGGGTCACCCACGACCGACGCCGGACCGCCATGTGGCGTGGCGTCGTCGAGGACGGCCACATCCACGCACAGCCGTTCAGCGAGGGTCGGGCCCCGGGCGAGACGACCGGCTTCGCCACCCGGGCCGTGCCGGTGGACGGCGGCTTCCGGGTCTCTGGTCGCAAGATCTTCGCCTCGCTGTCCGAGGCCGCCGACCTGCACAACGTGACCTGCATGGTCGAGGGCGAGGACGTGGTGCGGTTCCTCGGCGTGCCCGCCGAAGCGGCGGGCATCACGATCGAGGGCGACTGGGACCCACTGGGGATGCGGGGCACCGTGTCGAAGAACCTGCTGTTCGAGGACGTGTTCGTGCCCGCCGACAACGAGTTCCTACCTCCGGGATGCTTTGACCAGATGGCCGACCGGTGGCCGTACTTCTACATGACGCTCACGTTCTCGTACCTGGGCATCCAACGGGCGGTCCTGGACTTCACCTCGGCCTATCTCCGCGGCGCCGGTGGGCCTGACGAGCGCCGCGAGCATCCGCAGAAGCGACACGGCTGGGCGGAGATGCGCCTCGCCTACGAGCGCTCGCAGGCGCTGACCTACCGGGTGCTGGGCGAGGCGGGGGTGGATCCGACCGACGAGCAGGTCTGGCGGGCGTGGGCGGCCACCGTGACGGCCATGGAGACGGCGCCGGAGGTGGCGTCGACCGCGGTGCGGGTCTGCGGTGGCCGGTCGCTGCTGCGGCCCAGTGCGCTGGAGCGGATGTACCGCGATGCCCGCTGCGGTGCCACGATGCTTCCGTGGAGCGTCGAGGTCTGCCTCGACCGCCTCGGCCGAGCCGGGCTCTACGACGACTGACCGACGACCGAACCGACTCGAGGAGGGGAACGACGTGGCCGTGCCATGGCACCGGATCGAGGCCTTCTCCGACCACTTCGCGCGCTGTGCCGTGACCGCCGGTGAGACGGCCGTGGTGCTGGCCGAGGCCGACAGCCGTCCTGAGCTGGTCGAGGTGGCGACCATCGCCCTGGAACGCCTCGGTGCCCTGGTGGCAACCGTGGTCATGCCCACGCCGCCCAACCGCGGGCCTGTGCCCATCCGCTCCACAGGTGCCTCGGTAGCCGTCGGTGGTCACCGGGCGGCCATCGCCGGCCTGGCCGCGGCGGACTTCATCGTGGACTGCACCGTCGAGGGCCTGCTCCACGCAGTCGAGAAGGAGGCCATCCTGGCCGACGGCGCCAGGGTCCTGATGCTCTCCAACGAGCACCCGGAGGTATTCGACCGGGTCGGCCACGATCCGTCAATGGGTGAGCGGGTGGCCCGCGGGCGTGCGCGGCTGGCGGCTGCTTCGACCATGAGGGTCACCTCGGCCGCCGGCACCGACCTCACCGTGGACCTGGCCGGTGCCGTCGTGGCCGGCTCCGACGGGACCGTCCCGAAGCCGGGGGGAATAGCGCACTGGCCCGGTGGCCTGGTGTTGTGCTTCCCCGCCGCCGGAACGGTGTCGGGCACCGTGGTGATGGCGCCCGGCGACGTCAACCTGACCTTCAAGGAGTACGTACGGTCACCGATCACCTGCACGCTGGAGGCCGACCACGTGGTCGACGTGTCCGGCGACGGCCTGGACGCGGAGCTGTTCGCCTCGTACCTGGCCGCCTGGGAGGAGCCAGAGGCCTACGCCGTCAGCCACGTGGGCTGGGGCATGAACCCGGACTGCCGGTGGGACGTGCTCCCGCTCTACGACAAGGCAGACCTGAACGGCACCGAACTGCGTGCCTTTGCCGGCAACTTCCTGTGGTCGACCGGCGCCAACGAGGTGGCAGGCCGGTTCTGCCGTGGCCACTTCGACCTGCCCATGCGGAACTGCACGGTGGCCCTGGACGGCGAGCCGGTGGTGGTTGACGGCAGGTTGGTGGGTGACCTGGCCTGACCCTCGGGGCGACCTGGCCTGGTCTCCGCACCGGCGTGACGATCGACCGGTCAGGTCAGGAGGTGCGGATGGTGAGGTGCTTGGTGCCGCTGATCAGGTTTGAGCGCAGGCGGTCCGAGGTCCCGGTGATCTCGATCTCGGTGGTGCGCTTCAGCAACTCCTGCAGGGTGATCCTGATCTCCATGCGGGCCAGCCAGGCCCCCAGGCAGAGGTGTGGTCCATTTCGGCCGAACGCCACGTGGTCGTTGGGGTCGCGACCGATGTCGAACCGGTACGGGTCGTCGAACTTCCGGTCGTCGTAGTCGGCCGACACCCACCAAAGCACCACCTTGTCGCCCTCGGCGATCGTGCGACCGCCCAGTTCCTGGTCGCTGGTGGCGGTGCGCCGGAAGTGGGTGGTCACCGTGGTCCACCGCAGAACCTCCTCCACCGCGGTGTCCATGAGCGAGGGGTCGTCGCGCAGTGCCCGCAGCTGGTCTGGGTGGTCGACGAGCGCCCTGAGCCCTTCGGTCAGCGAGTACCGGGTCGTGTCGTTGCCGGCCGCCACCAGCAGGGCGAAGAAGTTGTTGAATTCCAGGTCGCTGAGCGGTTCGCCGTCGGTGGTGGGTTCCAGCAGCCGGGAGATGACGTCGTCGTGCGGGCAGCCCCGACGCTCGGCGGCAGCCTCCTGGGCGTACCGGAAGACCTCCAGGCCGGCCGGGCTGCGAAACGGGATGAGCCGGAACTCCTCGGTGTCGACCCGGTCGACGACGTGGTCGGTGTACTCGGGGTCCGAGTTGGAGAGCAGCTGGTCGCCCCAGTCCACCAGCTGTTCGGCGTGCTCGTCCGGGACTCCGAGCAGGCGGCCCAGCATCCGCATGGGCAGCACCCGGGCCACTTCGGCGACGAAGTCGAACTCGCCGAGGGCCAGGGCGCAGTCCAGGATCCCACCGGTCAACTCACGGATCGGGTCCTCGTAGGATTCGACGGTCTTGCGGGTGAAGCCCCGGTTCACCAGGCGGCGCAGCCGGGTGTGGTCAGGTGGGTCCAGCTCCATCATGGTGCGCCGGGCCCGGGTCTCCTCGGCGTCCATCTCCTCCAGCCGGATTCCCATGAACGAGGTGAGGTCGTCCCACCGGCGGTTGGCGTCGACCACGTCGGCGTAGCGGGTGAC
>Ga0207962_1000166_pt1 | contig 19521 bp, 16 predicted proteins | sample Knorr_S15_td_AAI_FD_185603 | JGI IMG/M metagenome (GOLD analysis project Ga0207962, IMG submission 185603) | Marine microbial communities from Southern Atlantic Ocean transect - Knorr_S15_td_AAIW_ad_750m_LV_A (SPAdes) (version 2) | ecosystem: Environmental > Aquatic > Marine > Oceanic | place... | reverse complement strand
TTCCAGTTACGCCCGAAAAGGGCCGACATGTAATCGCATCCGGTTGGTGTAACGCGATACTGAAGTGGCTCTGGCTCACCTGCGGTGTCAGATATAAGGTCTTAGGTAAGCACAACATCCCGGACGGCCCAATTGTTATTCTTTCGAATCATCAAAGCAGCTGGGAAACCTTTTTATTCTATACAATAAAATTTCCGGTTTCTCCTATTTTGAAGCGGGAATTGTTACGCATTCCTTTCTGGGGCTGGGCCCTTCGCCTACAAAAACCCATTGCAATTGATCGCAGCCAGCCACGGGAAGCCGGCAAGTCATTATTAACCCAGGGTGTGGCTCGAATCAGGGAAGGAATTTCGATCTTTGTATTCCCCGAAGGGACCAGGTCTAAAGCAGGCGAAATTCGCCGCTTCTCAAGAGGCGGTGGTAAGCTGGCTGCCACGGCAGGAGCACCCATTGTTCCTATCGCTCACAATGCCGGAGACTGTTGGCCGGCCCGGGCATTTCTCAAATACCCCGGGTGCATAACAGTTGTTATTGGTGAGCCAATCGCTACCACTGATAAATCCGCTAACGAATTGACAGAGCAAGCCGAGCAGTGGATCCGTCAGCAGTTTAAGGACGGCCCCGCCTAGATATCGAGGTTCTCCGCGGCCAGCGCGTTGTCTTCAATAAACTCTCGTCTCGGTTCGACCTGATCACCCATCAAAGTGTTGAACAACTGGTCGGCGCTGAAGGCATCATCGATTGTCACTTGCGACATACGGCGCGTATCGGGGTTCATTGTGGTTTCCCAAAGCTGATCAGGGTTCATCTCGCCCAGCCCCTTGTAGCGTTGCAGGTAATGCCCTTTCATAGCGTCATTCGTCACCCATTCGATGGCGTCGCCCAGACTTGTGACGTCATGAGTGCGATCTCCGCGCTTAACGTAGGCTCCCTCTTCGATTAACCCTTCTAGCATATCGCCCAATTCGGTTATCGTCCGATACTCCCCTGAATGGAAAAAATCTTGCGTGAAACTATAAGTCTTTTCTAGCCCATGAAGATCTATTGTGGCTTCGGGCAAAAACAGGTGTCGCTCCGGGTCTTCGTTGAGATTGAGTGAATAATTACTGGCAATTCCTGGGTGATGCTTCTCCAGGTTTGCTGATAGTTCAGTAACCCATTTGCTTACTTTGGCTTTTGACTTAAGTTCTTCTTCACGCAATGTGCGGGAAAAGATCATCGCCTCAAGAATCTCAGTCGGATATACACGCGCCAACCGGCTGATAATGGAATACGCTTCGTTGTATTGTTTAACTAGCGTCTCCAGTGATTCACCGGCAATCGCTGGTGCTTTTGTATTTACGTGTAAGCTAGCATCTTGCAGCGCAATCTGCGTCTGATAACTAGCAAGTTCCATGTCGTCTTTAAGGTATTGCTCCTGCTTGCCTTTGCGAATCTTGTACAGGGGCGGCTGCGCGATAAAAATATGTCCCCTTTCTACAAGCTCTCTCATTTGCCTAAAGAAAAAAGTTAACAACAGAGTCCTGATGTGGGATCCGTCCACATCGGCATCAGTCATGATAATAATGCTGTGGTATCGCAGTGCTTCGGGATCGAACTCCTCATTACCAATCCCGCACCCCAAGGCTTTAATCAGCGTTCCGATTTCAACAGAGCTTAACATCTTGTCAAACCTGGCCTTCTCTACATTAAGTATTTTGCCCTTCAGAGGTAATACGGCCTGGTTCTTGCGATTTCTTCCCTGTTTTGCCGATCCGCCTGCAGAATCTCCCTCCACAATATAGATTTCAGAGAGAGCTGGGTCCTTCTCCTGGCAGTCCGCAAGCTTCCCCGGTAATCCGGCTATGTCCAGCGCTCCTTTGCGTCTTGTCATTTCCCGGGCCTTGCGGGCCGCATCCCGGGCTCGGGCCGCATCAATCATCTTAGAGACAATGAGCTTGGCATCTTGAGGGTTCTCCATGAGGTAATCATTGAAATGGGATGCCATTTCCTGCTCGACAACTGCCTTAACCTCTGACGACACTAACTTATCCTTAGTTTGTGAAGAAAATTTAGGGTCTGGTACTTTCACCGCAATAATCGCTGTAAGGCCTTCACGGGCATCGTCTCCCGTCATGACAACTTCTTTTCCTTTTGGGTTTGACATTTCTTTGTCAATGTACCCTTTTAGCACTCTGGTTAACGCTCCTCGGAAGCCGGCCAAGTGGGTGCCACCATCTCTTTGGGGAATATTGTTGGTATAGGGAAAGATATTTTCCTGGTAGGAGTCATTCCATTGCAGCGCAACCTCGACTGTAACGCCGTCTTCATCTCGTTCTGAGATAAAGTGGAATAGCTTATTCACTGTAGTCTTGTTCTTGTTGAGGTACTCCACGAAGGCCTTAAGGCCGCCATCGTATTTGTAAAGTTCCTTCTTGCCGGATCGCTCGTCGGCTAACCTCACAGAAACCCCAGCGTTAAGAAATGCCAACTCGCGTAACTTTTTAGCCAGGATATCGTAGTGAAATTCAATGTTAGTAAAAGTCTCCCCTGAAGGCTCAAAGTGGCATTCGGTGCCAGTGCTCTTGGTCTCTCCCACAACCGCCAAAGGGGCCTGGGGGACCCCATGTTTGTAGTATTGCTCATGGACTTTGTTATCGCGACGAATGGTGAGCTTAAGCTCTTCCGACAGCGCGTTTACGACCGAAACCCCCACCCCGTGGAGCCCTCCTGACACTTTGTAACTATTATCATCGAATTTACCGCCGGCATGTAGCACAGTCATGATAACTTCCGCGGCGGAAACGCCTTCTTTGTGCATCTCGGTAGGCACACCACGGCCATTGTCAGCTACCGTAATGGTTTCCCCTACGTGGATTGTTACGCGGATTTCGTCACAGAAGCCCGCCAGGGCCTCGTCGATGGAATTATCCACCAGCTCAAAAACCATATGATGAAGGCCGGTGCCATCATCTGTGTCGCCAATAAACATACCAGGGCGTTTTCGGACAGCATCGAGCCCTTTTAGAACTTTAATGCTTTCCGAGTTGTACTCGGTTTGGGCTTCTTTGGACATACAACTACCTCAGGAAATCGGCCATCGCGGAACCGCTTGGCTGCTTACCTTAATATCGGTAAATTCAATGGAAAATCAAGCCGTTATTGTACCACGTTTCACGTGAAACGTTGCCATTTCAGGGCTATTTGCGGGTGAAATCTGAAGCGCTTCACGATCCACACAGGTAACAAATAACTGCCCCTTCAAACCCACCAGCTTTTCCAGCACTTTTTGTCTATTAGTACGGTCTAGTTCTGCCGGTAAATCATCAACCAAGTAAACACAAGACCGATCAAGCGCCTGGCTTAGCAGCACCCCCTGGGCAATTTTTAGCGCACTAACCAAGATTTTCTGCTGTCCTCTAGAAAGCGTTTCTATGGCTAGTCGGGAGCCTGCCTTCACAACCAGATCTGCCCGATGGGGCCCGCACTGGGTGGCGCCGTATTTCTTATCTGTGATTTCGCTATGACGCAGAACTTCGGATAATTCTTGGTCGCTATCCCAGCCTCGGTAATAGCTAAGGTTTAGCACATTAGGCGAGGGTGCGGCCAAAGACTCGTAGACTTGATCGAAAATGGGCACAAAACAATTGAAATAGTTGCTTCTAGCCATGTCAACAGCACCCGAAGCCTTGCACAACTGCAAATCCCAGGCGCGCAGCTGATCTGGATCAGGGCTTGATTTTCTTAGCAGAAGGTTGCGGTTCGCGATACATTTTCGCGTTTTGCGCCATTGATCCACAAATAAAGGTTCCACGTGGAACGCTCCCCAGTCGAGAAACCGGCGTCTGGCTTTCGGCCCACCATCTAACAGAAGAAAAGAGTTCGCATCCAGAACCTGAACCGGCAACTCTCTGGCGACCTTGTCCCAGTTTCGCTGTTTTTCGCTATCCATATTAAGCTGGTGTCCTTTCCGCCTGCTTCTGGTAAGACCGATTTGATGGCCGTTGCTTAGCTCAGCAACAACCAATGCCGAGGGCTCGGTTTCGCTGATTAGCGTTCCTGGCTTGCTAGTTCTGAAGGAGCGGCCTGTGGCGAGCAAATGGATAGATTCTAATACGCTGGTTTTCCCGCTGCCATTTTCACCATGCAGTAAATTTACCCCAGGGCTTAATTTAAGAGCCGCCTGCTGTATGTTTCGAATTGACGTAATACTGAGCGATTGTAGGATGCTCATATGCCGTGCTAGAGACGCAAGTATTAGCTGCCCGTTTACAGCCGCATCGGCATAACGACATAGACAGCATCGCTGCCTTCTTTCGCTTCTGCTTCCAGCAATGCGCTGCTATTGGGGTCTGAAAGTGTAATTTTTACATTTGGGCTAGACAGAGTGGAAAGAACATCGATCAAGTAGCCAACGTTGAAACCGATTTCTAGCGGCTCCCCTGTATAATCCACTGATACCGTTTCCTCCGCTTCTTCTTGCTCCGGGTTGTTGGCGAGAATTTTAAGCTCACCGGTCGTGAGAATCACGCGAACCCCTTTGTATTTTTCATTGGATAAAATAGCTGCCCTGGAAAACGCTTCTCGCATTTCTTGACGATTGCCAATTAAAACCCGGTCGCCTCCCTTGGGAAGAACACGGTTGTAATCCGGAAATTTGCCGTCAACCAGTTTTGATGTAAACGTGAACTCTGGAATCGTCACTGTTAGGTGGTTTTGCCCAAAGGTCATACTTATATCTCCGTCATGATCGGATAGCAGTCGCGCAAGCTCCATGATGCCTTTCCTGGGGAGTATAAGTTGCTGGGTTTCATCTATGGGATTGGACATTCTGACTGTTTCCATCGCCAGCCGATGGCCGTCCGTGGCAACTACCTTCAAGTAATCAGCTCCCACCTCAAACAACATTCCATTAAGATAGTAACGAACGTCTTGCTGTGCCATTGCGAAACTCGTGCTGTCAAGCAGCTCACGGAGCTTTGTCCCTTGAATAGTCAGAGAAAAGGTATCAGGCTCTTCTTCTGTGCTAGGAAACTCCGTTGCTGGAAGGGTGGCAAGCATAAACCGGCTACGGCCTGACTTTAGGGTTAGCTTGTTGTCTGCGAGAGAGACGTTAATGTTAGAGTCGTCTTTTAACGATTTGCAAATATCCAAGAGTTTGCGAGCGGGGACAGTAATTTCGCCCGGCTGCTTTACCTGGTCAATAGCCACTCTACCGACCAATTCTACTTCCAGGTCAGTTCCTGTCAGTGATAGCTCACTATCGTTTAAAACCAAGAGAACATTGGAAAGCACGGGAAGCGTCTGCCGCCGCTCTACCACCCCGCTAACTATCTGCAACGGTTTCAACAAACTCTCACGAGAAATGACAAATTGCATTTTACGTATTTACCTTATATATCAACGTGTTAAGCTCTAATTAGATAGAGACCTAAGCAGGTTTTTGTAGTCTTCTTGTATGTCCGTGGAGCTATGTCTCAGCCGGTGAATCTGTTTGCAGGCGTGCATAACCGTGGTGTGATCTCTACCCCCAAAAGCATCCCCAATTTCCGGCAAGCTGTGGTTCGTCAGCTCTTTCGACAAGCTCATGGCCACCTGTCTAGGACGTGCAACCGAGCGATTGCGCCGTTTTGAAAGCATGTCCGACATCCTGATCTTATAGTACCCGGCCACGGATCGTTGAATATTATCAATTGTGACAAGTTTGTCCTGAAGGGCAAATAGATCTCGCAACGCTTCTTTAATGAGGTCTAGGCCAATCGGTTCTCCCTTGAAATTCGCATGGGCAATTACCCTCTTAAGCGCACCTTCTAGCTCGCGTACGTTCGATCTCAGTCGCTGGGCAATAAAAAATGCCGCTTCGTAAGGAAGGCTCACGTTGCAGCGTTCGGCTTTGTTAATAAGGATCGCCGCACGCGTCTCCAACTCAGGAGGTTCGACTGCAACGGTAAGGCCCCAGCCAAACCGCGATTTCAGTCGTTCTTCTAGGCCATTGATCTCTTTGTGAAACCGGTCACAGGTTAGAATGATCTGGTGCCCCTCCTCCAACAGGGCATTGAAAGTATGAAAGAACTCTTCTTGCGAACGCTCCTTCCCGGAGAAAAACTGAATATCATCTATAAGTAGTGCATCAACGGAGCGGTAGAACCGCTTGAACTCACCCATAGCATTAAGCTGCAGCGCTGTTACCATTGTGGCAACAAAGGTTTCCGAATGAAGGTACACAACTTTGGCGGTCGGTTTCTTTGCCACCAAGTAATTACCTATTGCATGCATTAAGTGAGTTTTTCCTAAGCCAACACCACCGTAAATAAAAAGAGGGTTGTAGGCATCACCCGGATTCTCTGCAACTTGTTCAGCAGCGGCCCTAGCCAATTGGTTGGACTTGCCCACGATGAAATTCTCAAAGGTGTTTTCCTGGTTCAATGCGCCACGGTGCCTGAGCTTCCCTTCGATAGTAATATCCATATTAGGGCTATTGCCGTTCGCCACCGGCCCAGCACTTGCCGGGAACCGCACTGGTTTGGGCCTCCGCTCGGCTTGGGGCTTGTCCTCGCCCTCTAGAGCCGGATGAGTATTGGGAGCCGGGGGCGACAAATAAGGAGAGCATGACGCGACAACTTCTAGGCTAATACTGAGCCTTTGTCCATCTGATTCATTCAGAATTTCACGAATGCGGTGTAGAAATTTCCCTTTCACCCAATCTTTAATAAACCGGTTTGGCGCAAAAATGCGCAGCACCCCAGCGTCCGCTTCTGCGTGCAGGGGTCTTATCCAAGTATTAAATTGTTGAGAGGGAAGTTCTGCTTGTAAACAATCAATACATTTTTGCCAGTTGGTTACCACCAGTTTTTTCCCTTATTCGCTTTTGCTTTTTTATTTTTTCCTGCGACAATTCTAACGGCTGAATATTGAGTTATCCACCGATTGGAATGCTAAAACGTGGGTTTTTGAGCCGCTTTTTTGTTCATATATATCAATACTATACAAAGGGTTTGCTGATAAATACCGAGGCGAAAATTTGTGCCGCGCCGAGCAAATTAGTGCCGCCTGTGAATAAATAAGCTGTGGATATCCTGTGGCCAAATTCTGAGCCCATGCGCAGATAAGCCCGAGGGCTTTTCAGACTGGGTATTGCGCTCACAACTCTGAAAATCTCTGTTCAGTTCTATCCATTGCGTGATTGCAAGTTTAATGTAAAACCACTAGAATTCGCCCTCCTTTTTTTTAAACCAATGGCGTCTAGCTTGGGCCGAAAAGATTGGAATTTCTGTTATGAAAAGAACGTTTCAACCCAGCGTATTAAAACGTGCTAGGACTCATGGTTTTAGAGCCCGCATGGCAACTAAAGGTGGTCGCCAAATTCTTAAAAGAAGGCGCTCGAAAGGACGCGCTCGATTATCCAGCTGAATTCTCCTTTTCTGTTCACTAAGAATAGGGAAAGCCAGTGGCAACTAACGGTTTCTCCAAAAGATTAAGGCTTCTGAGTGCTGCCGAGTATGGGGCCGTCTTCGATAATGTTCAGTTGAAAACTTCCTGCCACCAGTTTCTTGTACTTGCTATCAGAAACCACGATTCAAGATCCAGGCTCGGTATGGTGATCGCAAAGAAACATGTTTCTAGTGCCGTGCAAAGAAATCGGATAAAACGCCAGATTCGCGAGTCGTTTCGCCACATTGTCAAAGAACTGCCCGGGCTGGATTTGGTTGTGTTGGCTCGAAAGGATGCTGGTAAACTGGACAATAAACAGCTGGCAGGAAAGCTGAATATATTATGGAAAGATATGACTAGCAAATGTATACCTTAGGCGAAAGCTGCATTAGCCAGTTACAGTTACAGTTACAGTTACAGTTACAGTTATGAATTAGGCAATTTACGCGATGTTAAAGACTCTGCTCATACGATTGATAACCTTCTACCAGCTAACTCTTAGTTTGCTGATAGGCAATGACTGCCGTTTCTATCCCACCTGTTCCCAATACACAAAAGAAGCGATAGAAAAACACGGCTCAATTAAAGGATCCTGGCTAGGTGTACGTCGAATCTGCAGCTGTCATCCCTGGCATGAAGGCGGATTTGATCCCGTGCCTGGCACAGAGAAGACCTCTGAATAATGAGCTTGAATTAGCCACTATGAATATAACGAAATATTTGCTCTACGGTGCCCTTGCTGCAATCTCTTACGTGATGCTGCTGGCCTGGAACACCGATTATCCTCAGGTCGTGGATTTTGGCGCTCCGGCACCTAGCCCAGTGCCATTAATTTCACCGCCCGAGAATACAACGGTAACCGATATCCCAACACAGTTTCCAGATTCACCGGTATCCTCTACAAGCAGTGAATCGGTTGCTGTTTCGGAGCCCAATGAATCAGTTACTGTTTCGGAGCCCACTGCCAACATTTCGTCAACTACTGTTATTTCAGTGTCAACTGACACCTTAGAAATCGATATCGATTTGATCGGTGGTGATATTACATACTTAGCCCTGCCAAAGCACCTCAGACAATTAGATGTTTCAAATGACCCCTTTGTGCTATTGGAGTCTTCTCCGGGGCGAAGCTATGTGGCACAAAGCGGGCTTATTGGGCGCGATGGTATAGACAATTCAGGTAGAGCCGTCTATCAGTCCAGCTCCACCAGCTATAGGCTGAACGAAGACGAAAATGCTCTCGATGTTGACCTTGTCACCACTACCGCAGGGGGGGTGCAGGTAATAAAACGGTTCGGGTTCAACCGCGGCAGCTACCTGATCGATGTCACTTTCATCGTAGACAATCAATCTGGCGCGGAGTGGCAGGGAAATGCTTTCGGCCAAGTGAAACGTGACGCCTTTGATGATCCAAGTGGCGCCGGCTTTTTTAGCCGAAGCTATCTGGGGTTCGTCGCCACATCAGATGATGACCCCTATATAAAAATACCCTTCGGGGATGTAGAAGACAGCGCGGGAAGCGTTGATATGAATGGTGGCTGGATAGGCTTCAGCCAAAAGTATTTCCTTTCAGCCTGGATTCCAAGCACGGAGACGACCAACAGGTTTAACACGCGAATAAACAATATCAACCAGTACTTCGGCGAATTCACCAGCTCTTCGTTCGCAGTGCCTGCTCGAAGCACCGGCAGCCAAACGGTGCAGTTTTATGCCGGCCCAAAACATAAAAACTCCCTGGCTGAGATCTCACCTAACCTGGACCTTAATGTTGACTATGGCTTTCTATGGTTCCTCGCCAACCCGATATATTGGCTGCTTGCCCAGATCAATTCGATAATCGGTAACTACGGGGTTTCCATTATTATTCTTACGTTTATCGTCAAGGGGTTGCTCTTCAAGCTGTCTGAAAAGCAGTTTCAGTCAATGGCAGGAATGCGCCGTCTTATGCCTAAAATGCAGCAAATTAAAGACAGCTATGCCGATGACAAAATGAAATTACAACAAGCGACCATGGCCCTCTACAAGAAAGAAAAGATAAATCCTCTCGGTGGATGTTTGCCCTTGCTTGCCCAGATGCCCGTCTTTATCGCATTGTATTGGGTCCTTCTCGAGAGCGTGGAGCTAAGACACGCTCCCTTTGTGTTCTGGCTAAATGACCTGTCAGTCAGAGATCCATTCTTTGTGTTGCCGCTGCTAATGGGCATCACCATGTTTTTACAAATGAGGCTTAACCCTCCCCCTGCCGATCCCATGCAGGCGAAGATTATGCAATTCATGCCAGTAATGATGACCGCGATGTTCTTGTTTTTCCAGTCCGGCCTGGTACTGTATTGGCTAACTAACAGCGTGCTGGGAATTTTACAGCAGTGGTATATAACAAGAAAAATTGAAGCCAGCTACGAAGCAAAAAAGGCAACCTGATCCCGCCTCAACAGTGGCCTCTTCCTTTCCTGCTGAACGCCAATGCCAGCAATTGAAACTGACACAATCTGTGCAATAGCAACGCCTGTCGGGAGAAGCGGCATTGGCATTGTCCGTCTGTCTGGTCCAGACGTTGCCAAAGCCTGCGAAGAACTTCTCGGTTTTTTACCCTCTCCCCGGCACGCTCATTATTGCGATTTTCTTGATGCTGATCAGACGGTAATAGATCAGGGCGTCGCTATTTACTATCAAAGCCCAGATTCGTTTACCGGGGAGGACATCCTTGAGCTCCAGGGTCACGGTGGTGTTTATGTTCTGAATGCCGTCCTTGAAAGAGTGCTTTTGCTAGATATTCGCCTGGCCGGCCCGGGTGAATTTTCAGAGCGCGCGTTTCTGAATGATAAGATTGACTTACTGCAGGCAGAAGCGATTGCCGATCTCATCGATGCCAACTCCAAACAAGCAGTCCAATCTGCCATGCGCACTTTGAGGGGCCAATTTTCAGAGTTAGTGCACCACCTGGTAACAATGCTAACGACTATTCGCGTCAGCGTAGAGGCGGCCATAGATTTTTCGGACGAAGATATAGATTTGATGGCCGACGCGAAGGTTGAGGAATCAATAGAAGAAACACTTAACCAGATCTCTGGGGTATATGCCCAGGCCCAGCAGGGCGCTTTACTCAAAGACGGGCTGCAGGTTGTTATTACCGGGATACCAAATGCTGGAAAATCCAGTCTGTTGAATGCCCTGTCTGGTATTGATAGCGCTATCGTTACTGATATCCCCGGCACTACCCGGGATCTATTAAAGGAAGAAATCTCCATTGATGGAATGCCAATTCATATTATCGACACAGCGGGTCTCAGAACCAGCGATAACATTGTTGAAATAGAGGGGGTAAAACGCACGCATGGCGCTATTGAAACAGCAGACCAGATTTTATTAGTCTTTGACTGCACTGCCCCTGAACAAGATGTGGATAAGGTGTTACAACCACTCAATCTTGCAGAGAAGAGCGCAGATTCAATTGAATCAATTCTTACTCGTTGTACGCTGATTTATAACAAAATTGACTTGCTGGACAACGCACCAAGTAAAGATACTATCCTGTATAAAAACAAAGAGCTTTCCAAAATCCATCTTTCAGCTAAACAGGGCACAGGAATCGGCATGCTTCGCGATCATCTGAAAACCTGTGCTGGATTCAGGCCAACTGAGGAAACAGCATTTGTAGCACGAGAACGACATCTGGCAGAGCTTAAAAAGGCCGAAAACCTTATAAAAAACAGCCTTCTACAGCTTAGTAAGGGCTCACATCTTGAATTGGTCGCTGAGGATTTAAGGTTGGCTCAGAACCATTTAAGCACCATTACTGGGGAATTCACTAGTGACGACTTACTCGGTGAGATCTTCTCAAGTTTTTGTATTGGAAAGTAAGGTTATCAACAGGATCCTACACACATTGACATTATGTTGACAAGTAAGCAAATATACTTGATATGTAGTGGATAAAATTTGCGATCCTATTCCCGAAGTGAGAGACCATCTAGTTATGCACATTTAATTCAGACCTTATGGTTAGGCTACTAAGTGGTTTTCTCTGTAGTTATCATTAATGCAAGCGCTTGTCTTCAATGTATTTATCAGGCTTTTCAACAGATAACAGTGTCCCCTATAACAACAACATATATACCTTCTTATATATAATCTTATATATATTTATATATTAATATAATGTGTATAAGAGAAGAATCACAAAGAAATTCGCTTAGCGGCTTTGGTAGTCTATATACTTCAAAGCCCTGATTAGAGACTTAACATTTCCCATGCTTAGCAAGACTCAATATGACGTCATCGTTATTGGTGGAGGACATGCCGGTACAGAAGCTGCCCTCGCAGCTGCGCGTCTAGGCGCAAGCACTCTATTGGTGACTCACAGCATAGAGACTTTAGGGCAGATGTCATGTAATCCAGCTGTTGGGGGTATTGGAAAAAGCCACTTAGTAAAAGAAGTTGATGCTCTTGGTGGAGCGATGGCACAGGCGGTAGATCAAGCTGGTATCCATTTCCGTATTTTAAACGCGAGCAAAGGACCAGCTGTTCGCGCTACTAGAGCACAAGCTGACCGCGCGCTTTACAAGGCAGCCGTCCGCCGGATTCTGGAAACCCAGAACAACTTGACGTTGTTTCAGCAAGGCGTGGATGACCTGATTATCGAATCGCATGTAATTAAAGGCGTTGTGACCCAGATGGGTCTGAAAATTCGTTCAAAGAAAGTTGTACTTACCACAGGAACTTTCCTAGGAGGAAAAATCCATATCGGTATGGAAAACAAACCTGGTGGGCGGGCTGGTGATCAGCCTTCTATAGCGCTCGCAGAGCGACTTAGAGAGTTACCGTTTAAAGTTGATCGGCTTAAAACCGGCACCCCCCCTCGTATAGATGGGAAGACCGTAGATTTTTCGGTTATGCTGCCGCAGGAAGGGGACACTCCTGTGCCTGTTATGTCCTACCTGGGTCAGGAATCTGATCATCCCAAACAAGTGAATTGCTACATCACCTCAACCAATGAAGCCTGCCATGAAATCATTCGCAGTGGGCTGGATCGCTCTCCGATGTATACCGGCATTATTGAAGGAACTGGACCTAGATACTGTCCGTCTATCGAAGATAAAGTAATGCGGTTTAGCGAAAAAACATCTCACCAGATATTTGTGGAGCCAGAAGGATTGGACACAAATGAGTTGTATCCGAATGGCATCTCTACTTCGTTGCCGTATGACGTGCAAGTGGACATGGTTCACCAGATCAAGGGGTTTGAGAATGCTCACATTACCCGTCCAGGGTATGCCATCGAATATGATTATTTCGACCCTCGGGACTTGAAGTATTCTCTGGAAACTAAATTTGTCGAAGGGCTCTATTTTGCGGGGCAGATAAATGGCACAACCGGTTATGAGGAAGCGGCTGCGCAGGGGTTACTGGCTGGATTGAACGCAGGATTAGCCACACGCGGCGAAGAGTCCTGGTGTCCACGCCGTGACCAGGCGTATATAGGAGTATTGGTTGATGACCTGATAACACTGGGCACCAACGAACCCTATCGCATGTTTACCAGCAGAGCGGAGTACCGCTTAACATTGCGAGAAGACAATGCTGATTTGCGCCTTACACCCAAAGGTCGAACCCTTGGGCTCGTTAATGACGGGCGCTGGCAATTCTTCTCTGAGAAGCAGGAACGTATTGAGCGTGAGCTCGCGCGCTTGCGCAACACCTGGGTGCTACCAAAAAGCAAAGAAGCAACACAAGTAAACCCCTTATTAGAAAAACCAATTTCCCGGGAGTATAGCTTGGCTGACTTGCTAGCCAGGCCAGGAGTTGAGATTCAAACTTTGTTAGAAGCAGTGTTATCGGGAAAAGCACCTGCACCAGCTAATTCGCTTGAGCAGCAAGCCCAAAAACAGACAGAGATTCAGGTTAAATACCAAGGCTATATTGATCGGCAATCTACAGAAATTGAACGTCTAAAAAAACAAGAGAATACAGGTCTTCCGCCAGAATTTGATTACGAGCAAATGCAGGGTTTGTCAAACGAACTGAAAGAAAAGCTCATAGAAGCGAGACCCGAAAACATTGGGCGAGCATCTCGAATCCCCGGAATGACGCCGGCAGCGATTTCTCTGCTGTTGATTTACCTGAAGAAATACCAAGCCCCGACGCGTAAAGCAGGGTAATACGCAAAATGAAGAAATTTACTCAAATTCAAGAACGCGCTGAACAGCGCAAAGGAGGCGCGACTGCGCTGAAAAAACTTCTACCGCAAGTAGCCACCAAGAAGAAACTTGCTGCCAGGAGCGATGATCGCTACCTGGCCATGATGACAAAATGTATTAACCAGGCGGGCTTCAGCTGGAAAGTTATTGAGAACAAGTGGCCTGAATTCGAAGAAGCATTTTTCGGTTTTGACCCCTTTAAACTAGAGCTGCTGCCACCGGAACAATGGGAAGCCTATACCAGCGACCGGCGAGTAGTTCGCAATTGGCAGAAGATCAAGGCCTTGCAGGAGAATGTGTTTTTTATTCAGGAAACTGCCCGTGAATTTGGAAGTTTTGGCAATTTTCTCGGGCGCTGGCCAGAGTCGGATCAGATCGGCTTGATGGCCCATTTAAAGCAACATGGTTCTCGTCTTGGCGGGCAGAGTTCAATGTGGTTTTTGCGAAGAGCCGGAAAAGATTGTTTCGTGTTGACCCGTGATGTGGTGCTGACACTAAAAAGTGTTGGTCTGGATATCGCGGAGCAACCTTCGAGTAAACGCGATCTGAAGAAAGCACAAGACCAGTTCAATGTCTGGCATGAGGAGACCGGCTTACCCTATAGCCATTTGAGCAGGATCGTCGCCTGTAGTGTTGGTGAGAATTACCTCTGAAACCACACCCTATATTTATAGACTCTCAAGTAGCGTCGGAAAACCCTTATGTATGATTCCCCTGATCGAGAGTTGAGAAAGGGTCTGCGATCAATGGGGGTTTGCGGAGAAGAGAGTCTGGTATTTAGTTTGGCCCAGTATCTAAAGTTGCTTGAGAAGTGGAATCAGAAGGTTAACCTGGTCGCTAGTACTGACATAGGCTCTATGGTAGGCCGTCATGTTCTGGACAGCCTCTCCATCCATCCTTACCTGAGCGGAAATACTATTGTGGATGCTGGGTCTGGTGCCGGGCTTCCTGGAATCCCCTTGGCTATTTTAAATACAGACAAAGAATTTATCTTGGTGGACAGCAATGGCAAGAAAACACGGTTTCTATTTCAGGTAAAGACCGAGCTTGGGTTGTCGAATGTAACCATCGAAAATTGTCGGGTTGAGCACTATGAAAGCAGCCGGCAAATTGATATGGTCATTAGCCGAGCTTTTTCTTCCTTGGAAGAGCTAGCAGTGAAAACCAGACACCTGATATCTTCTGGAAGTAACAAACCGTGTAAACTGTTGGCCATGAAAGGACGTTATCCGAAAGAAGAGATCACAGCGTTGCCTGATGATGTTACCGTTTCCCGGATAGAAAAAATCATAGTCCCCGGTGAAAATTCACACAGGCACATTGTTGAGTTGATATGTAAATAAGATAAGGCCAGAGATTCAAGATAAGAGTTTCGATACGGATTTAAACGGATAATACGGTGAGCAAAGTTTTAGCTATTGCCAATCAGAAAGGTGGGGTCGGGAAAACCACTACCTCGGTTAATCTTGCCGCTTCACTGAAGATAACACGGAAAAATGTATTGCTCATCGACCTTGACCCGCAGGGAAATGCAACTATGGGGTCCGGGATTGACAAGAATGCACTGGAGAAATCGGTCTACGACCTACTTGTTCAGGAAGCGGGGTTTGATGAAGTCGTCGTCAGGCCCGAAGAAGCCGGTTATGACTTGCTGCCTGCTAATGGGGATCTTGTTGCTGCTGAGGTCGATCTGATTATAGGCGAAAACCGTGAGACACGGTTGAGGCAGATTGTTGTAGCGATTAAACAACGGTACGATTTTGTTGTTATTGATTGTCCCCCATCATTAAACATGCTAACCATCAATGCCCTTGCGGCAGCCGATGGTGTAGTAATCCCTATGCAGTGTGAATACTATGCGCTGGAGGGATTATCGGCGTTAATGGATACCATAAGCACCATAAAGGATAGACTGAATCCGGAGCTGAAAATAGAAGGAATTTTGCGCACGATGTATGACCCGCGCAACAAATTAACCACAGAAGTAAACGGGCAGCTTTTTAATTATTTCGGCGATGCAGTATACCGCACTGTGGTACCCAGGAACGTCCGGCTAGCTGAAGCGCCCAGTTACGGCAAGCCCGCAATAAAATACGACAAACGATCAAGGGGGGCCATCGCCTACCTTGCTCTTGCTGGCGAAATGCTGCGCAGGCACGATGAAGCTGCGGCAGGTATCTCTTGATCGGGACGTCGGGTTGCATAACAACCCGTAATAACTCGAAACTGGTGAAAAGCAACGATGGTAGATAACAAGAAGCTCGGGAAGGGCCTAGATGCGCTATTGTCCCCCGGCAGCTCGGAGACTATGGCTGGCCTGCTGGGCAAAAATGATAAAAGTCGTGCTCCGGCAGCGACTTCTGATAAAGATGGCGATCTTAAAAACATACCAATAGACTTAATCCAGCGGGGCAAATATCAGCCACGTACTAATATGCACGAGGAAGCCTTAGAGGAGCTAGCCGCGTCTATAAGGAAGCAGGGCGTCATGCAGCCTATCGTTATTCGCCCAATCTCCAGCGAAAAATACGAAATCATCGCGGGTGAACGCCGCTGGCGGGCCAGCCAGTTAGCTGGGTTAGATAAGATACCGGCTATAATTAAGCCCGTTGGAGATGAGGCTGCTATTGCCATGGCCCTGATTGAGAATATCCAGCGGGAAAATCTTAATCCTATCGAGGAAGCCATGGCGCTAAAGCGACTGCAGGACGAGTTTGAACTGACGCAGCAAGAAGTCGCAGATGCTGTCGGCAAGTCCAGAGTGACTGTAACTAACCTGATTCGTCTTATCGGGCTGCATACGGATGCGCGTCGCATGTTAGAGCGGGGCGATCTGGAGATGGGGCATGCCAGGGCGCTTCTGGCTTTGCCCGATGTCGAGCAACCGAAGACAGCTCGCACTGTTGTGGGCCGAGGGCTGTCCGTTCGGCAGACTGAATCGCTGGTCAGGCGCCTACTTTCAGGCGAGATTTCCGGCAAAGCATCCAAGGCTGTTGATCCAGACATCAAGAATCTAGAGGAAACGTTGGCGGGCAAGCTTGGCGCCAAAGTGCTGCTCCAACACACCGCCAAGGGTAAAGGTAGGCTAGTTGTAAAATACAATTCTTTGGATGAATTGGATGGTATTTTATCTCACATAAAGTAGCAGGGGTCTGCCGCAAAAATTGTAGCTTTAGCGCAGTTGATTAGGGCCCGCAAAATCCCTATAATGCGCGTGCTTTGGTGATCACCGATACAAATTTAAGGTGTTTTTTACAGATGTTTTGGGTGTCGGGCCCAATATAAAGTCAGGTTTGTGACTAATCTAAAAGCCCCACCAGTCTATAAAGTAATCGTCGCACAGTTGGTTGCCACGTCGTTTATAGCCATAATTTCTCTGTTTCTTTCAGGTAGCGTCATGGCTTACTCGGTGTTGCTGGGAGGTCTGATCAGCGTTTTGTCAAACAGCTACTTCGCCATGCAGGCGTTCAAATACAGGGGCGCTCGCAATGCGGACAAAGTTGTTAGGAGCTTCATAAGAGGGGAACTCGGCAAGATCGCAATCACGCTGGTGCTCTTTGCGCTAAGTTTTACATTAATTACTAATTTAAATGAGCTCGCGTTGATACTTGGATTTATAGCAACTCATTTCGTTGGCGTGATTATGTCAGGCCTGATTAGCTACAGCCCTACTGGTAATAAAACATAAGGCGAACAAGACGCCCTCATGTTCGAGGGAAAATTTGAGGCAATGGATAGAGTTTTTTATGGCAGAGTTAGCTGACGCAGCCCACTTAGCCGCCGAGCATGCTGGCGAGCTAACAGTACAGGAATACATCACTCACCATTTGTCTTTTCTGACCTTGGGCCGCACACACGATGGTCACTGGGGGTTTGCCCATACACCAGAGGAGGCTGCCGATATGGGTTTCTGGGCAGTAAATGTTGACACCCTGGGCTGGTCGATATTCCTCGGGACTTTCTTCCTGTGGTTTTTCCACTCGGTCGGGAAGAAGGCCTCAGTCGATAATCCCGGCGGCATCCAGAATTTTGTTGAGTGGATAGTAGAATTCGTCGACTCTCGTGTTTCCGAGGTCTTCCACTACAAGAACGAGCTGATAGGACCCTTGGCCCTGACCCTGCTTTTTTGGATCCTGTTGATGAATACCATGGATTTGGTGCCGGTTGACTGGATTACCAAGGGGTTTGAAATATCCGCCGCCGCAGTGTTCAACTTCGAAAACGCCCCTTTCAAGATTGTACCTACTACTGATCCTAATATAACCATGGGCTTATCGTTCACCGTCTTTGTGATGATCATCTACTACAGTATAAAGAATAAAGGGCTGGGGGGGTTTTTCGGTGAGCTAGCCTTTCATCCCTTTGGGAAGTGGATGCTTCCATTTAACCTAATTGTCGAAATACCAACACTATTCGCCAAGCCTATCTCTCTTGGCTTGCGACTGTTCGGCAACCTCTATGCCGGTGAACTGCTTTTTCTTTTGATTGCATTGCTGGGGCTTTGGCAGTTGCCCGCATATTTTGTTTGGGCGGTATTCCATCTGTTGGTAATACCACTGCAGGCATTTGTATTCATGATGTTAACCATCGTGTACTTGAACGCGGCGCATGAGGCGCCTGATCATTAATTTATTACTATTCCTGAACTGAAGAAAACCTGGAGGAAAAAATGGAAATCATATTGGCTAACACAGTGCTGGGCGTTTTGCTGGTACTGGGCTTGGGGGCTGCAGGCACAGCGATCGGCTTCGGTATTTTGGGGGGCAAATTACTGGAAGGCTCCGCAAGACAACCTGAGTTGGCACCAAAACTGACAGGCTCAATGTTCTTGGTAGCCGGCCTTATCGACGCGGTCACCATGATAGGTATCGGCATAGGCATGTGGTTTACTTTTGCCAATCCGTTCACTGCCGCTTTGGGTGGCTAAGACAAAGTCTGTAAGCGGGAGGAAACACCGTGAATTTTAATTTTACCTTCATTGGGCAATCCATCTCCTTCCTGGTTTTTGTTTGGGTCACCAAGACATATATTTGGCCGCTGTTTGCTGCCATATTAGAAGAACGCAAGAAGCGAATAGCTGATGGCCTGGAAGCGGCCGCGCGCGCGGGGAAAGATCTGGAGCTGGCTCAAAGCAAGGTAACGGAGCAGCTAAAAGGGGCAAAGACAGAAGCTGCCTCCATTATCGACCAGGCAAACAGGCGGGCCGCACAAATAGGCGACGAGGCAAAAGAGCATGCCCGGGAAGAGGGGCAGCGTATTATTGCCGGCGCCCAGGCCGAGATAGATCAGGAAGTTAATAGAGCCAAGGAGGCCCTGCGAGCTCAGGTATCTGCTATAGCGGTTGCTGGTGCCGAGAAAATTCTTGAGCAGTCCATCGACCAAGCGGCAAATGAAGAAATGCTAAATAAACTGGCTTCCGAGTTATAGGCCTGAGGCACAAACGAGTAAATCCCAGAAAGAGTCAATGGCGGAATTAACGACCTTAGCAAGACCCTATGCGAAAGCAGCGTTTCAGGTTGCTCTTGCCGATGCGGCACTGGAGGACTGGTCACGCATGTTGTCGATAGCTGCGGGTATTGTTGCAAATGAAACAGTCGCGTCTGTGATGTCTTCACCCGCTTTGACTTCGGAACAAACTGCCAATTCTTTCATCCAGGTCTGTGGCGGAGAGCTTCACGAGAAGGGACAAAAATTTATTCGCCTGTTATCTGAAAACAAGCGTCTGGCATTGCTCCCTGAGGTCTCGGAGCTATTTGAAAACCTTAAAGCCAATCAAGAGAAATCGGTAGACGTGGAGATTACAACAGCTTTCGAAATCAGTTCAGAAATTTCTGCAAAGCTGGCGCAAGCTCTCAAGAAGCGTCTTGAGCGTGACATTAATTTGTCGACTAACGTCGATCAGTTTCTGCTCGGA
>Ga0207962_1000163_pt1 | contig 19569 bp, 19 predicted proteins | sample Knorr_S15_td_AAI_FD_185603 | JGI IMG/M metagenome (GOLD analysis project Ga0207962, IMG submission 185603) | Marine microbial communities from Southern Atlantic Ocean transect - Knorr_S15_td_AAIW_ad_750m_LV_A (SPAdes) (version 2) | ecosystem: Environmental > Aquatic > Marine > Oceanic | place... | reverse complement strand
ATGCACATTTTTCCTATCATTGGAATCGCAATAGGACTATTAATTGGCTCAGTTGGATTTGGCCTTTCATTTTTCCTAGACCCATTGATTGTTTCACTACTAGTTGTTGCATCCATTGCTGTGATCACAGGAATACATCACACTGATGGCTTGGCAGATTTTGCTGACGGTCTTATGACCAGAGGGTCAAAAGATAAAAAACGTAAAGCCATGAAAGATCTTTCAACTGGTTCTGCAGGAATTGTTTCTGTTGTATTGTATGTAGCTGGTGCAATCATTGCCTTGTCACTAACAAACGGTTATGCGTTATTCCAAGCCATCTTACTTAGTGAGATTTTAGCTAAGTTCTCAATGGTACTAATGGCTAGTATTGGTAATTCAGCAGCAGTAGGATCTAATTCACCATTCATGCAAATTATGAAGGATAAAAGAAGACTTGCTGTGGCTGGCGTCATTACGGTTATTCCGCTTGTTGTAATAGGTGGAACTGTAGGATTGATACTTTTTGGTGCATCAATCGGAGTGACATTGTTTTTGATTGGTCTTTCCACTAGAAGTTTTGGTGGAATTACTGGAGATGTTCTAGGTGCAACTAATGAACTTACAAGACTTTCATCCCTGTTAATTTTTGTATCACTATGATTGGACTTGTAATGGCAGGAGGCAAGGGAACCAGAATGGATCTTTCTGAAGAAAAACTGTTACTTGAATATAAAAAACCAGTAATTTTTCATGTTATTGATGTACTAGAAAATTCCGGCTGTTTTTCCAAAGTTATTGTTGCTACAAGCCCTAATTCACCAAAGACAAAACAGGTGTTAGAACAAAAGGGGATTAAAACATTAGATACGCTAGGAAAAGGATATACCAACGATTTAAATTCCATATTACAAAATATTGATGAATTCACATTTGTTGTTTCTGGTGATTTACCATTCCTTGACGAAAAAATTATCCGAATTATGATTGAAAAATTTAATCCGGAAAATGTCTGGACTAGTTTTCTTGTATCCAAAAAGTTTTTGAATTCTTTGGGTTTGGAATCTAAAGTATTAGTGAAATCTGGTAATATTACATGTGCTTATACTGGAATTTCAATTATAGACGCTAAAAAAATTAAAAATTTGAATCCAGTAAAAGAGAATTATCTAATCTTGAATGATAAAAGAATTACATTCAATCTAAATACAAAACAGGATTACGAATTACTTCAACGTTTCTGAGATTTTTCCTATTATTTGCGCCTTTGAGCCTGTCGGTTTTGCAATTATATTTCCACATGACTTACACATAACAGGCGTTGAAGCATGTGAGTAAACTATATTTTCTTCCTCACATTCTTTACAACTCACTTTGAGGAATTTGCTATTTGGTTCAGGAATAAGTATGCGCCCTCTTTTCATTTCGCAACCAACTCGAATTTTTTAATTCTAATACCGTATTTCATCGTCTTCTTCTTACATTCTGGGCATGTAAAAATCTGTGTAACCTTCTTTGTTGTTTTTGCGGGCTTTGCGAGCTTAGGAAATTTCTGACCACCATAACCTTTTTTCCGTAATGCGTGCCTTCTTTCTCCAGCAGCAGTACCTCTGCGTTTGCCAGCCTTGTAAATAGAAACCTTTTGAACAACATGCTTCTTACATTTTGGGCAGAAACGATTAATCTCTTTGGGTATGTTCACAATTAACATCCGAATCTGACGGTAATTTAAACATCGCTTCTAATCTATAATAATAGTAATTCACATCATCTAGTAATGTTCCTTGGATTATCTTCAGCTATCCAAAACCTAAATGCGGTAGCTATTGGTGACAAAGATGCTGATCTTGTCTTGGAAAACTGTTCACTTGTTAACGTGTATTCACGTGAGATTTTACCAGAAACACAAATTGCAATATCACAAGATAGAATTGCCTATGTTGGTAAAGATGCATCACACACAAAAGGAAAAAAAACCGTAGTAATGAATTTAGAAAAAAAATATGTTACACCTGGATTTGCCGATCCTCATACACACATAGATCAGTTTGTTTCGCCAGCAGAATTTGTAAAAAAATCTCTTCTATGCGGCGTCACTTCACTTTTTGTTGATTCTATCGATATTGTCAGCACTTGTGGTTTTAGGGGTTTTAAAGAATTTATTAAAATGACACATGGACTTCCAGTACGTTTTTTTCATGTTATCCCAGGGGGTCTTCCAGTTGACAGGAAATTTAGCCGTGTAAAAACTCTAAGTTTTACAGAAGAGAAATCCGCACTTAAAATGCAGGAAGTTATTGGCTTGGGCGAACTATTTTCATGGACTAAAGTAACTAAGCGTGACTCTAAAACAATGAAAATATTATCAAAAGCGCTGGATAATGATTGTGTAATTAATGGTCACACGGCTGGTGCATCTGGTAAAAAACTAAATGCATACATCGCGTCAGGAATTCTATCCTGTCACGAGCCAATAAACTTTGATCAGGTTGTAGAACGATTAAGGTTAGGAATGTGGATAATGATAAGGGACGGATCTATTCGCAGGGACATAAAAAATATTATCCCACTAATACTTTCAAATGGAACATATATTGATAGATTGATGTTCTGTTCTGATGGTCTTGATCCTATAGACATTACTAGATTTGGTCACATTGATCATTGTATTAGAGAGTCCGTAAAACTAGGATTAAATCAAATAGATGCCATCTCTATGGCATCAAAAAACTGTTTTGATTATTACAACTTGGGAAAAGACTTGGGTGGTATTTCTCCTGGAAAACTAGCCGATATTTTGGTTTTTGATGATCTGACAAAAATGAAACCAAAGAAAATTTTCGTTGGAGGAAGATTAGTGGTTTCCAATGGGACAATTGTTTCTAAAATTAAAGGGTATGACATACCTAAATGGCTCACTAAAACTATCAAATTAAAAAAATTCACAGAAGATAATTTTTCAATAAAATCTAATTCTGATTTGGTTGACGTTAATGTGATAAAAATGAAAACTGAGATCATTACGGAAAAAATAACTGAATCGTTAATATCAGAAGACGGGAATGTTATTCCATCTCCTGACAAGGATGTGTGGAAAGTCGCTGCATTTGATAGAACATTTGGTTCAGAAAAACACACAATTGGATTTCTGAAGAACTTTGGGGCTAAGGTAGGAGCCTTTGCATCAACATGGAATTTTCATGAAAACAATTTGATCGTTATCGGTTCTAATGAAAAGGATATGGCCATAGCAGCTAATAATCTTATCAAAACTCAAGGAGGAATGGTAGTAGTTAATGAAGGAAAAATCCTTTCTTCCTTGCCACTAGAACTGGCTGGTATTATATCTAGAGATAACTTTGAGAATGTTTCAGAAAATTTCGCAAATTTAAATGCCACATTAACAGATGCTGGATGCAAATTTGAAAAACCACACCTTATACCGCTTTTTTTGCCATTTTTTGCATTACCAGACATACGTATATCAAGTAATGGTTTAGTTGATATCAAAGATCGAGTGATTCTAAATACTGTAATCTCATAAAATATTAAGGGGATTTTATAAAAAAAATTTCTAGAGATGGCATCCATTCAACAAACACCTAATGGTCCTGTATTAGTTTTGAAAGAAAGTGCGCTTCAACAGAAGGGAAGAGATGCACAAAAAAATAATATTGCTGCAGCAAAATTAGTAGCGGAATTAGTTAAAACAAGTCTAGGTCCACGCGGTTTAGACAAAATGTTAGTAGACTCGTTAGGTGATGTCACAATTACGAATGATGGGGCAACAATTCTAAAGGAAATTGACGCGCAACACCCAGCTGCAAAAATGATGGTTGAGATTTCCAAAACAATCGATACTGAGGTGGGTGATGGAACTACATCTTCAGTTGTTTTTGCAGGGGCTCTATTAGAGAAGGCAGAAAAACTGCTCGAAAAAGATGTGCATTCTACGCTGATTGTTGACGGATATCAGGCTGCTTCCTTGAAAGCTCTTGAATTATTAGCTGAGCTGGCAAAATCAATTCAACCTGACGACTCGGAATCATTAATCAAAATTGCAAAAACAAGCATGCAGTCTAAATTAGTTTCGGATGATAGCGAATCTTTATCAAAATTAATTGTTAGTGCAGTACTGAAAATTGCGGACAAAAATGAAAACGGTTATTCTGTTGATCTTGATAACCTCAAAGTAGAAAAAAAATCAGGAGGCTCAGTTCAAGACACTGCTCTGATTAACGGTATAGTTCTTGACAAGGAAGTTGTACATAGTGGTATGCCTACAAAGATCCAAAAAGCGAAAATTGCACTTGTTAATGCTGCACTTGAAGTAGAAAAGACGGAGGTTAGCTCCGAAATAAGAATTTCTGATCCATCTCAAATGCAGATGTTCTTAGAAGAAGAAAATAGGATGCTTAAGGGAATGGTAGATAAATTACATAGTGTTGGTGCCAACGTGCTAATATGCCAAAAGGGAATTGATGACATTGTACAACATTATCTTTCTAAGCAAGGAATTTTGGCTGTTCGACGAGTAAAAGAAAGCGATATGACTAAATTATCAAAAGCAACTGGTGGAAGAATTACATCTAATCTTGATGATATTTCAGAAAAGGATTTGGGTTCTGCTGAAATTGTACAACAGAAAAAGATTGAATCAGACAAGTGGGTTTTCATCGAAGGTTGCAGTAATCCACATGCAGTGACAGTTTTAATCCGTGGCGGTTCTCAAAGAGTTGTTGATGAGGCTGACCGTTCTATTCATGATGCTTTGATGGTGGTTAAGGATGTTATTGAAAAACCATTGATTGTAGCAGGTGGGGGTTCACCTGAAGCATATTTGGCTGGAAAAATAAAACAATGGGCAGATAGTTTCGATGGAAGGGAGCAGCTTGCCATTAAACAATATGCAGAGTCACTCGAAACAATACCACTAACAATAGCGGAAAACGCTGGAATGGATCCAATTGATTCTCTTATTGCCTTACGCGCAAAACAAAACAGCGGTGAAAAAACTACTGGCATCAACGCTAGAGAAGGCAAGATTGGAGACGCATATGCTCTGGATATAGTTGAACCACTTGTAGTAAAGGAACAGATTATAAAATCTGCAACAGAGGCGGCATGCATGATCCTCAGAATTGATGATGTTATTGCCATATCTGGCGGTTCGAGTGCTGGCGGTCCACCTCCTGGCATGCCTCCAATGGGATAAATTCTTTAAAACTAACTAAAACTTCAAAACTCACTAGACAAATTATACTTGTGCATAAAATTGGAATTGATCTTGGTGGAACTAAGATTGAAGGAATTTTACTAGACGAAAAATACAACACAATTCAACGCAAACGCATTGAAACACGCCAAGAAAATGGTTATGACTCGATTGTACAATCTATCATATCTTTGATAAACGAATTAAGAGCGAAAACAGACGAGAAAACTTCGGTTGGAATATGTACACCAGGTGTTACTGGGGCTGATTCAGGATTGATCAAAAATAGTAACACTCAATGTCTCATAGGAATGCCATTAAAAAATGACCTTGAGAATGTACTTGGTTTTGAAATTGTAATGGAAAATGATGCCAACTGTTTTGCTCTTGCAGAATCTGTACTGGGATCTGCTAAAGGACATGATGTTGTTTTTGGTGTAATAATAGGAACAGGTGTTGGAGGCGGGATTGTAATTAATGGAACTTTACACAAAGGAAGGACAAACATTGCCGGCGAGTGGGGGCATCACACATTGTACCCCAATGGAAATGAATGTTATTGTGGAAAGCAGGGATGTGTTGAGACGTATATCAGCGGTCCTGCTCTAGAAAAGCGTTGGTTTGAAATTACTGGGAAAAAGGAATCATTGCAATCAATAGTACAAGATCTCTCTGATGAAAAAGCAAAACAATGGAAAAAGGAATTTCTTGAAAATTTTGGAACTAGTCTCGCAAACGTAATTGATATTTTAGATCCTGATGTTATTGTTTTAGGCGGGGGAGTTTCAAACATACAGTTCTTGTATGATCAGGGCAAAAAAGCAGTCTACGATAAAGTATTTAGTGACTCGATTGAAACTCCAATACTCAAAAATAGCCTTGGTGATTCCGCTGGTGTCTTTGGTGCATGTATATCGAGTAGCTAGTTATTGTGGTTCTATTGTGGCAGGTGGTTTGCTTGATACTACATAAGATACCCAAGTAACATCGTCAATTTCATTTGTAATCCGATTGCTAATTTTCTCAATCAATTCATTTGGAAGCCTAGTCCAATCAGCAGTCATAGCATCAACAGAATCTACAACTCTAATCATCACTATGTTGCCATATTTTCTCTCATCTCCAACAACGCCAACAGCCTTGTCATCACCAACTGCGGCATATGCTTGCCAAACCTTGTCATAGATGTTTGCATTTTGTAATTCTTCTTCTACTATCTTACTTGCAACTCTTGTGATATCCAACTTTTTTTTCGTAACTTCACCAATAATTCTTACCGCTAGTCCCGGTCCTGGAAATGGGTGTCGCACAAGCAAACTTTGAGGAACTCCAAGAATCTTTGCAACTTTTCTTACCTCATCTTTATACAGGTCACGTAACGGCTCTAAAACTTTCAAATCTAGCCAATCTGGTAGACCACCGACATTGTGATGGGTTTTGATAACAGACGCCGGACCCTTTGATACTCCACTTTCAATCACGTCAGGGTAAAGAGTTCCCTGAGCAAGCCAAGTAAACTGACCTTTACTCTTAGCAAATTTCGTAAAAACTTTAACAAATTCCTCTCCAATAACCTTCCTTTTTTCTTCGGGATCAATCACCCCCTTTAATTTTGATAAAAATTGTTTTTGCGCATCTATCTTTGTGAAGTCAACTTTAAAATTCTTAGTGAACATACCCTCAATTTCCTTAGCCTCATTTAACCTCAAAAGACCGTTATCAACAAAAATGCATTTAAGCCTCTTTTTCACTGCCTTATGAATCAGTAATGCAGTAACAGTAGAGTCTATGCCTCCACTAACTCCGCATAAAATATTACCCTCTAATTTTGAAATATTTTCTATAGAATTTTCAACAAATCTTTCCAGAGTCCAATCTTGGTTTGCATGACAAACTTTGAGAACAAAATTTTTCAAGATTTCATTTCCATTCTCTGTATGTACTACTTCTGGATGAAATTGAATCCCATACACAGCTTTCTGCTTGTTTGAAATTGCAGCCGCACGCGCATTTTCCGTATGACCAATGATTTTAAAATCGTCTGGTACAAGTTTAGCTTCGTCCCCATGACTCATCCAAGCTCTAATAGAATCACCAACTCCACTAAAAATGTCAGAACTATCATCAATAGAGAGCACAGCTGAGCCATATTCTTTATTTACACGTTTTACTTTGCCACCAAAATTATTAACAATTATCTGATGCCCATAACATATTCCCAATATTGGTGTCTGCAAATGGAAAATTTCCTTAGTAGGTGTAGGAGCATTAGAATCATATACACTAGATGGTCCTCCCGAAAATATTATTCCCTTTGGATTCAGTTTCTTTAATTCCTTTAAAGAAATATCATATGGAACAAGCTCAGCATATACTGAAAAATCTCTAATACGTCTACATATTAAATGACTATACTGTGAACCAAAATCTAATACAATAATTTTATCCATAAAATCACACTGAATTTTCTAACATTCGTGTCAAAGACCATGTTGCAGTGTTTATAATTTCATCCACTCTTTCTTTTTGACGATAATTTTTTATTATAATTTCTCTTATTGCACTTCCATTGTTATTGATTACACAATCAATAACATCATCTTTTCCTATTTTTCCTTTTTCAACTTCCTGATTATCTTTATTTTTCATTTCCCCAATAATGCGTTCTATAAAAAAAGTTTTCAGAGGAGGCGTTTCAGAATTAAGTGAGATATTCTTATCTAAAACAATTGAAAGTTGGTCGTCTGAAACAAATACATTTGCAATAGTTGATCCATCTGAATTTTTTATAATTGGAACTGCATCTTTCTTTTTTTCTGTATTGAGAGTTAGATCTGAAGCTTTTGTAAAACTTGTTTGTTTGAGTATTGTGTTTAGGATAGAAATATTTTTTTCAAGTTTTTCAATTTCTTCTAAGTGTTTCTCAATTTCTTCAGTAAGTTGCTCTTTTAGTTCTAAAATGTCATGAATCTGGTCGTCTGAAAACCCCATGTTTTCTCTTATGTGTGAACAATATTAAAACGCATTCTTGGGGGTAATTATATTGTCAATATCTTCAAACCTGATTTTCGCAAATCCTTTCACAGTAGTAGTGGAATATAGTTCAGATCTGCTTTTTTGTGCTAGCCATTCTAACAATTTCTTTCCACGACGCAATTTCCTAATCTTGATGTCTTTGTTAGCAATTCTAGTCTTTGAAAAACTTCCAATAGTAGTACCAAAATCCATTCCAAAAAGAATTATTTTTTTAGCTTTAAAGTGATTTGCTAAAAATACACATCTATCACCATCAGTAAATCCTCCAAAATTGTGAATCTTTCCAAAAGGCTTTGTTTGTGTTGTCCCTATACAATTTTTGAAGTTTTTTGCAAGGTAAAGCTTTTCGAGATTATCACCATGAGCATGAACAACCATTACTGCATTTGTTTTGCCAACTCTTTTGAGTACAGAAATATCACCATCAAGATCTGTGACCACAATGTTTGATTTCAAATTATTTTCTATTAGAGCCTTAGTGGCACCATCAGCTACAATTTTTGTAATTTTATTGTATTTTTTAAAAATTGGAATGCAGGAAAGTAATGAAGGACCAGCGCCTATGATGAAAACAGATTCATTTTCTATTAGTTTTTTTAACTCGGTTATACGAGTTTTTCTTGATAATAGCGAATCTAACAATCTTGATGATTGGATATCCTTTTTTTTTGAATAACCAAAATCATTGACAATCTCATTATATCTTGTTGCCCAACCTAATATCGTCATATGACTCAAATTGGTAGGGTTTATGATAAGTTATGTGAATAAGCTAGGAACTGTTTCAGTTGGTAATTCAAGCCCTGTTAGAATAATGGGAATTTTGAACACCAGTCCTGAATCATTTTATAAAAAATCTATCTCAATTGGCAAAAAAAGAATTGCGGATTCAGTTTGTAGAATGGAAGATGATGGCGCAGATTTTGTTGATGTTGGTGGTATGTCTACTGCACCATATCTTTCAACAATGGTTTCAGAAAAAATAGAGACACACCGTATCATCAAAGCAGTTAAAATCATTCAACAAGTTTCTAACCTACCAATTTCTGTAGATACGTGTAGGGCAGGAGTTGCCAAAGAATCTTTAGAATTAGGAGTTGATATAATTAATGATGTCACAGGACTGAAATATGATCCAATGATGTCAAAGATAATTGAAAAATATTGCCCATCACTAGTTTTGTGTGCTTTTAGTAAAAAATTCATAACTGGCAATCAATTACTCAAAACAAAAAATCTATTGAAAGAAAGTTTGAATATAGCCAAATCTGCAAGTATTCCTAGCACAAAAATTGTTTTAGATCCTGCAATAGGATTTTTTAGAAAAAAGGGCAGAGGTACTCTTTTTACAAAGATTAATTCAGATTGGGTTAAAAGAGATTTGTTGATTTTGAAAAATTTAAAATCAATAAAAATGAATAAACCAATTCTTGTATCAGTATCAAACAAATCATTTATTGGGAAAATTCTAAAAAAACAATATTTGTCAGATCGACTTGCTGGTACATTAGTAACTGAAACATTATCCATTCTAAATGGCGCGGACATAATTCGTACTCACAATGTTGGCAAAACAAAAGAAGTAATTACAATCACACAAAAATTATCATAAGGCAAGAAACGCTTATATCGGTTTTTTTTTCTTATGTATGAGGTTCATTTGGGAATAAGAGAAGGATTAACATTTGATGATGTTCTTCTTGTACCCAAATTTTCGAATATAACGAGCCGTTCTCAAACTAATCTCACAACACATCTTTCTAGAAACATTTCCTTGAACATTCCAATAATCAGTGCCAACATGGATACTGTTACTGAATCTTTTATGGCGGTAACAATTGCTCGTGAAGGCGGCATAGGAATAATACATAGATTTCTTACAATCGAGCAGGAAGTGAACGAGGTCCTTAAAGTCAAACGCTCTGGAAGTGTAATCATAGAAAATCCATATTCAGTTAATCCTGAACAAACAATTCAAGACGCTTTCACGATAATGAATGAAAAGGAAGTTTCGGGACTTTTAGTTACTGATTCAAACTCTAAATTAGTAGGAATTCTAACTGAACGAGATGTTTTATTTGAGCCGTCTGATTGTTCTAAATTAGTTAAGGAGTTAATGACAAAGGATGTTGTTACTGCAAAACCAGGTATTGATCTACAACAAACTAAAGAGATTCTAAAAAATAACAGAATTGAAAAATTACCTATAACCGATGATGAAAATCATGTCAAGGGTCTAATAACTAGTCAGGATATTTCTAATTTGGAAAAATATCCTAACGCATCAAAGGATCAGAAAGGACGTCCACTTGTTGGAGCAGCTGTTGGTGTTAAGGGTGATTTTATGGAAAGGACTGAAGCCTTGATTAATGCAGGATCTGATGTCATAGTTGTTGACATAGCACATGGTCATAGTGAAAATGCGATAAACACAATAAAAAACATCAAGAAGGCATTTCCAGATTGCGAACTAATTGCAGGAAATGTTGCTACTGCAGAGGGAGTTGAAGATCTGATTAAAGCGGGTGTTGACGCAGTAAAAGTTGGAGTTGGTTCTGGTTCTATTTGTATAACTAGAGTAATCACTGGTTCTGGAGTTCCGCAGTTGACAGCTGTTTTAGATTGTGCCAAAGTTGGCATAGATAGTGGTATACCAATCATATCAGATGGTGGCACACGAAATTCAGGTGATGCAACCAAGGCCCTAGCGGCTGGTGCGTCTTCAATTATGGTAGGAAGTATTTTGGGCGGAACTGATGAGAGTCCAGGCTCAACAATTACAAAAAATGGTAAACGTTTTAAGATTTATCGAGGAATGGCATCCTTAACAGCTTCAATGGGGAGGAAAACAAAAGAAAGTGGGACTATTGAACTAACTGATGATATCAACGATTATGTTGCTGAGGGGGTAGAAGCTTTAGTTCCATACAAAGGAAGTGTTACTGATATCATCACTCAAATCACAGGTGGAATACGTTCAGGACTCAGTTATTGTGGTGCCCATAGCATAAAGCAAATGCAAGAAAATGCAGAATTTATTAAAATATCACGAGCTGGATTTGCTGAAAGTCAGCCTCATGATGTTGATGTAATGTAGTTAGTTTTTTATTCATCATCTGGGAATTTTTTTTATGTTAAACAAATACACAGTTATTGGTCTAATAGTTGGAGGCATTATTATTGCTCTTGGTGTTGCTTCAATGATAGATTCTCTTACAAATCCAAATGAAATTAGACAGACAAATGATACTTTTGGAATCGGCGATTCTGATAAAATTAGATTTAATGCACCTGCAAACTCTTTTCAAACGTTGATAATTACTGGTGACACGTTTGATGTGAAAATCTTTACTCCCGATGAAAAAAACAATATATCTAATAGCTATAAGGACAAAGCAACCTTTTCATGGACAAATACAGTCTATGGTGAAAACGTAATTCAAATCCAAAATACTGGAAAATCCGAATTCAACATATCTGGAACGTTTGAGTTATCTCGTGATCCATTGTTCTTTACATATCATATTTTGGTTATTATAGCAGGTGTTGTTGTTATTGGATTAAGTGCAGCCTTTACTGTAAGAAAACCACGAGGATTCTAGCCTAGTTTTGCAATAGGGTAAGAACCTAAAATTTTTAGAAAGGAAGTACTATCTTTCAACTTTTGCAGCATTTCTTTAATTGAAGAATTGTCTTGGTGACCTTCAAAATCAACATAGAAGTTGTATTCCCAAGGTGTACCTTTGTTAGGTCTGGATTCAATTTTCGTCAAGTTAACCTTGTACTGATAAAACTCGTTGATAATACTGTATAGAGCACCGGGTTCATGTTTTACAGAAAAAACTATTGATGTCTTACTGTTTTCAGTTTTATCATTCTTTATTTTAGAAAATACAAGAAATCTTGTGTAGTTATTTTGATTATCTTCAATTCCTTCCTGAATTATTGAAATATCATAAATTTCCGCTGCTCTTTTACTTGCGATGCATGAAACGTTCTTCTTACTCAAATCCTTGATTATCTTTACACTACCAGCCGTGTCGTAACATGGAATAGTTTTCAATGAGTATTCTTGAATAAATTGTCTGCATTGACCTAATGCTTGGGGATGGGAATATACAGTATCAACATCCCCAATTGAACCAGTTCCAATTAAGCAATGTCGTACGCGATAATATATCTCGCCCATTACACTAAGATTCACTCCTAATAGCAAATCGTTACTTTCACCCACACTTCCTTCAAGTGAATTTTCTATAGGCAAGACGGAGTAATCACTCCTACCATCTTCAGTGTTTTTTAGAACTTCAGCGAAAGTTGCACAAGGAATTGTTTCAATTTTATCGGCAAAAAACGTGGTTGCCGCTGCTTCGCTATATGCTCCTCGCTCACCTTGGAACGAAATACGGTTCATATCTTACTCTCTCATTTTTATAAAATCACTTTTCAAAAAATCATTAGATAATTTTCTGTCATCAGTCCAGCCACATTCAATACATTTTATTATATCACGCAGTGGTTTAACCTCGCTGCCACATTTTCTACATTTAGTAAATAACACTCCCAAGTCTGGGCTGTTGATAGTTGCATGTATAGCCCCGTTTAGTGTTCCAAGAATTTTTATTTTTACTAGATCATTTACCAATGCAATATTCTTTTTTCTAAAGTTTAATGTTGAACAAATACATTCAACTTGTGATTTTACAGGTTTAGAATTTATGTACTTTATTAATACTACAAACATTGAGCCCATCACAGCTGCAACTGTCCCAATTACAACATCATCCAATTTAGGAACTGATGTTGATTTTAGATTTTTTACATTAACTATGCGTTCTTTTTTATCAATATCATATTCACCAGCAACTACAGATCTTATGATCTCACCATCATCGTAGGTATTGTTTCCTGTTCCATATTCTTCAATTATGGCAACCTTGTCACCTGGTAAAACTGAATTCGGCATGTATAGATTTTTCAAATTATGACTATTATTTGTTTATAGCCAATGCTGAATCTGAAAATACTCATCAATGTTTTCTTTTCTTAGTATCTTTATGAGAGCCGTAGCCTGAGGAGTTGATAAAAGTGGCTTGTCAAATTTCATATCAGTAGAAATTCTAGGACATGCTACCTGAATGAAAGCATCAATATCTTTCAAATTTCGTAATCTTTCATTTGTAATTTCTGTTAACGCTATAAGATGAACTGTTTTACCAAGATTTTCTAATTCTTTTTTGAACTTAAGCGCAGTTAATTTAGAAAGCTGTCCTTCTTTTAACCCAACTATTACACCAAAAGTTTCAGCTTCAACAGCTTTGTAAATTGCTAAGGTTGCTTTTTTCTGTAGTTTTCTTGCAAACTCAGTTATCTCTTGTATTTCATTAAAATATGGGTCTAAGATGAAAGTTGGTCTGTTTGTAGCTAAAGCTACTCCAGCAGCATGAAAATTACTTTGACCCAAAAAAACATTAGCATCTACCTTGTCCATTGTTTCTGTAGCAGGATAAAATTCACAGCCAAAAACCTGTCCATCATTTAGTTGACCTTTTCCTTTTCCAATTTTAACATCAATTCCATTTTCTTCTAACATCTTTTTAACAGATTCAATTTGATGAAGATGCTGGCTGTCTGTAATTAATGAAATGGTTTTACCTCGAACTAGTTCAATACATTTTTTTGTTACTTTATCAAAAGAAATATCATCGAACGCATCAATCATAATCACATTTTTTTCAAATATTTCTATTCTGTTTGTGTGACCAATGTTGAATAATATTTCAGTATTCAAAATTTTTGCACCAATAGAATTCAGATCACATGTACCCCATGTAGTATCGGCAAGAAGATATGCCGGAATTCCAAATTTTTTACCAATTTTGAGTGCGAGATCTTGTACTTTTGGAAGTAATCCATCAGGACCATTTAACGCCACAGAGAGAGGCTTTCGTTCTTTTATAACCTCAAAAATCTTTTTTTCATCAATAACTATCATCAGTATTCTGATAGGCAGTATATTTTTAATTTAAACCAAGCTAGAATTTTAAAACTCAAAAATGAGTGAGTAATTGAAAGAATATGTTGAAAAAAAGCAAAATCATTCACATAGGAATTGATGATACAGATTCGCCCAAGGGAATGTGTACTACGTTTCTTTCCTATGAAATTGTGAAATTTCTTGAAAAACAGAAAGTTGAGATGCTGGATTATCCATCATTAATAAGATTCAATCCCAACATTCCATGGAAAACTAGAGGTAATGGGGCTGTTCGGTTAACTATTAAGACCGTTAATCCTCAAAAAATAAAAAATAAAATCATGCAGTTTGTAGTAAACTATTCAGATACAAAAAATGGTGCAAATCCAGGACTAGTATTTTATGAGAGTGAATCAATTCCTCCATCATTTCAAAAATTTAGCAATCTTGCACTTTGGAAATTGATCAGTAGAAAAAAAGCCAAGCAGTTTGTTTCAGAAAACAAAATTGATTCATTTTATCTAGGAAATGGTCAGGGACTAATTGGTGCTATTGGTGCAATAGGCTACAAATTTTCTGATCATACATTTGAGCTATTATGTTATAGAAAAAAATCCCAATTCGGAAAGAAAAGAATCGTTAGCAAAGACAGCGTAAAGAAGATGCAGTCATTTACGTTTCCTGAAACCTTTAGCAGCTATGACAACAAAAATGATAGGGTACTAATAACGCCACATGGACCTGATCCCGTCTTTTACGGAATACGTGGTGAAACTGCTAAATCTGTAGTTTTGGCATCTACCATAGTAAGTGCTGACGAGAAATTAGATGGATATATGGTATTCAAATCAAATCAGGGAACTGCTGATCATCTAAAAAATGAGCTAGAACCTAATGATCTTAAACCGTATACTTCAGGTTTTTTCGTTGGAAAAGTTTGCAGTAAACCGATCACTGAGCGAGGTGGACATGTATTTTTTTCAATTGAGGTTAAAGGTAGAAAGATTAGATGTGGAGTCTATAAACCAACGAAAATTACTAAAGATGCACAAAATCTTATTCCCGGAGACAAAATTCGTGTTGGCGGCGGAATAAGAAAAGCATCGAAAAATCATTCAAGAGTACTTAACGTAGAATTTTTGGATGTCATTCAACTGGCAAAAAACATTCTCCTCACTAATCCAACTTGTAAAAAATGTAATAAAAAGATGAAATCCAATGGAAACAGACAGGGATTTGAATGTGTTAAATGCGGTAACAAATTTTTTTCAAAATCCAAACTAGAAATTCCCCGAAAAATACAATCTAAACTTTACTTACCAGATATTTCGGCACATCGTCATTTGACACGACCATCTCAAAGGCTTAAAAAGAGAAATAGGAATACATTATTTGATACTTCAATTCCATGGTTCAATGTTTTTTAAACTGGTAGAAAAATTTCAAAAAATTCATTCTAATATTTATACTGAAATAAAATAATAAAGTGAAAGGATAGATAGTGTTTAATGTACTAAGGAAATCACAAGTTTATGAAATTCTTTTACAAACATTTCACGCAACGTGTAATCATGTTCTTTTTATTAATAGGAATCACTGTATCATCAGCTACTATTTTGAATTCTTGGGCTATTCATGAAGAGTTTACGCCAACTGAAAAAGTACCTCCAATCCCCAGCTGGATTAAAAAGACAGTTGGATGGTGGGCAGGTGGTCAAGTAACCGAGATTGAATTTATAGAAGGAATTACATATTTAATTGATAATCGGATTATTGTAATCACTGACTCGCCAACTTTCAAAGATACTGATAATGCAACTGAATCTGTAGATTATGTAATTCCCAAATGGATCAAAAATAATGCCAGATGGTGGGCAGATGGAGATATTCCAGACACTGCGTTTGTCTCAGGACTTCAGTGGCTTATTAAAAATGGAATTATGCAGGTATCTCTTGAAAGAATTTCCTTTATACCCATTGAGGATGTGAAGATATCAAGATTTGTGGCAGGTGATAAGCATAACCTCACTCATCTATTTTCGTCGCTCTTTGAGACATATGTTAATCCTAATAGTTATGTCCGTGACGCTGATGGGATAAAAAAATGGACTTCACCTATACTTGGACTAAATCCATACAAAATGGATCGTTATAATGAAATTGCTTTGTGGCATGATGATTCTCAAAGCGCAGTGGTGATATTTCCTCTCTTCACCGCAACTGCATATGCTGATGATGGCTTTTACGATTATTTTGGTGGAAAATGTGATGGTTGTACAACAACTACGATTAAAGTACCAGAATTTCGATACACTTCAAGCGGAAATGCAATCCAAGCTTTCGACTTGTTGGGTTATGACATTATTAATGACGCAACCCTTGACCAAAATCCTGACATATTAAAAAGATATGACAAAGTAATAATGTTGCATAATGAATATGTAACGCGTGATATGTTTGACGCTGTAACAAGCCATCCAAAAGTAATTTACCTTTATCCTAATGCATTATATGCAGAAATTGATGTCAATTACATAGATAACACAATTACTCTAATCAGAGGACATGATTATCCGCCAGAAGATCCAGTAAGTAATGGCTTTGATTGGGAGTTTGATAACACACATCCGTTTGAATTTGATAACGACTGTGCTAATATGGAATTATATCCTATTAGAGATCCTAGGAGTAATGGCAGTCTGCATTGGATGACAAATTGTTATCCAGACTTAGTTTTCTATGCTGATAATGAAGGAGCATATAGCTTATTGAAAATAATTAAAGAACTATAGCGGGGAGTAGATTTGAACTACTGATTTTCGGGTTATGAGCCCGACGGGATGACTTGGTCCTACATATACGTAGTCTGACTTCCCCACCCCGCTGAACAAAAATTCATTATACGTTATATACGCCTTTGTCAAATTTCGTAATAATTATTAGGATTTCAGTATTTCGTTTCTTATGGATAAACGAATTAGAATTGCTGGTATAGTTGCAGCAATAATCTTTGCTATCATAATCTGGGCTTCTCCTAATTCTCCACCAATACCTGAACCAACAATAACAACCTCTGGTAATGAATTTGTTCAAGTTTTAGCTATTAATTTGGAAAAACCTAGAGCTATTGATTTTGCTGGAGATAAGATATTTGTAACCGAAAAAATTGGACGAATCAGGGTCATTGAATCTGGTGTTCTATTAGAAGAATCGTTAGCTACATTAAGAACTGTAAATGCTTTTGATGGCGGACTGCTTGGTATTGCAGTCCATCCAGATTTTGCTGAGAATCATTTCCTGTATGTCTACTTGACATATGAAAATAATGGCAAGTTATGGAACAAAATTCTCAGAATCACCGAGTCAGAAAATAAACTTGTTGAAGCTGACATAATATTTGATAATATACCGGGATCAGCATTTAGTAATGGAGGGGCACTCAAATTTGGTCCAGATGGAAAGCTTTATTCAAGTACGGGCTCAGTTTCTGATTCCTCACATGGAGCTCAGGATCTTCAGTCATTGGAAGGAAAAATTCTCCGACTAAACGATGATGGTACTATACCAGACGATAATCCCTTTTCAGGTTCTCCGGTGTTTTCATATGGGCATATGAATCCCAAAGGTTTGGCTTGGGATAAATCTGGAAATCTCTTTGTGAGTGAAATAGGTCCATCCAAAAATGATGAAATCAATCTGGTTCAGCCAGGAAAAAACTATGGTTGGCCAGAGCAAGAATGCTTTGGAGATAAAAAATTTGTTGATCCCCTGATTTGCTATGATCCGGCTATTGAACCTGGAGGCATTGTATTTTATTATGGCGATAAACTCGAGTTAGAAAACTTCCTCATTATGGCTGGGTTGCGTGGTTCAGGTCTATTTAGTCTAGACATTGGTGACAATGAGATAAAAACAAAAAACATTCTCAGTGGAATGGGAAGGATCAGAGATGTCATTCAAGGACCAGATGGCTATCTTTATTTGATCACTTCTAACACTGATGGGAAAGCTTTTCCCGACAAGGATGATGATAAATTAGTGAGGATATTGAAATAAAATGGCAGACTCGTCCATATCAAAATTTTTTGAAAAAACCCTAAAAGAAAGGCTTGGTATTGTTGCAGACTTTTCCGGCTTGTCACAGGATGAATTAAAAATCATAGGTGACACTACAGGAGGAATTTCTTATGACAAGGCAGATAATATGATAGAAAATGCGATAGGTACATTTTCACTTCCCCTAGGAATTGCAACTAATTTTCGAATTAATGATAAAGACTATCTCATTCCTATGGTAATCGAAGAGTCTTCAGTAATTGCAGCTGCATCAAAAGCAGCTAAAATTGCGAGAATTCATGGTGGTTTTAAAGCTGAAGCTGAACAATCGTACAGCATCGGGCAAATTCAAGTGGTAAATATTGATGTACAATCAGCAATACCCAAAGTCATCGGTGCTTCCAACGAAATTCTAAACCTCGCTAATTCAAAAAGTAACACGCTTTCCAAAATGGGAAAGGGCGCAAAAGAAGTTTCTTGTAAAGACATACGAACTGATTCTGGTCACATGCTAATTGTAGAATTGGTGATTGATGTTGGAGATGCAATGGGTGCAAATGTAACAAATACAATGTGTGAATCAGTTGCACCATTAATAGAAAAATTGACTGGAGGAAAAACTCTTCTTCGTATAGTATCAAACTATTCTACTCGAAGGATGGCTAGAGCTTCTGCAGTCTTTGACAAGGATGCTGTTGGCGGAGAGAATGTTGTTGATGATATCATTCTGGCCTTTCAATTTGCTGAAAATGACGCGTATCGTGCAGTCACTCATAACAAAGGAGTAATGAATGGAACAATTGCAGTTGCAAACGCTACTGGGCAAGATAGTAGAGCTATTGAAGCTGCTGCTCATGCTTATGCAGCGAAAAGTGGCATTTATCGTTCCCTGACAAAATGGACAAAAGACTCTCACGGAAATTTGGTTGGCAATTTTGAATTACCGCTATCTGTTGGCATAGTTGGGGGAATAGTTCAACATCATCCAATTGCAAAAATTTGTACAAAGATACTTGGAATTTCTACTGCTAACGAGCTTTCATGCGTTATGGCTACAGCAGGCTTGGCCCAAAACTTTGCCGCCATGCATGCATTAGTGACTGATGGAATTCAAAAGGGACACATGAAGCTTCATGCCAGAAAAGAAAGTAAAAATTGACAGATCGCATTTATATTAGCTTGAGATGTCATGATAAAAATTGCACCAGTAAAATTTTCAATTCCTAAAGGAAGCCTAGAGGAGGCTACATTCAAACTACTAGAAGAATCTTGGACAAAAGTTAGGCGAAGACCCAGAACATACCGC
>Ga0207962_1000159_pt1 | contig 19643 bp, 19 predicted proteins | sample Knorr_S15_td_AAI_FD_185603 | JGI IMG/M metagenome (GOLD analysis project Ga0207962, IMG submission 185603) | Marine microbial communities from Southern Atlantic Ocean transect - Knorr_S15_td_AAIW_ad_750m_LV_A (SPAdes) (version 2) | ecosystem: Environmental > Aquatic > Marine > Oceanic | place... | reverse complement strand
CACCACCACCCCGGTCACCAGACCCGACCAGTGGCTCTGTGCTCCGGACAGGCGGTTCAGGGAGGACCGGCTGAACGAGCCGCCCACCGGGAACCCACCGGAAAGCGCCGAGGCCACGTTGGCCAGGCCCTGGCTGACGAACTCCCGGTCGGCGCTCCAGGGCTGCCGGTCGGTGGCGGCGAACACTCGGGCGATGGAGGCTGGCTCGGCGAAGCCGACCAGGGCGATGACGATCCCGGCTACCAGGACGCTCCCCGTGGACCCCCACGGAAGGTCCAGGCCCAGGTCGGGGAAGCCGGTTGGCACATCGCCGACGACCGGACCGTCGTAGTCGGTCAACCGGCTGAACGCCACGCCGCCGGCGACCGCCACCAGGGCGGCGGGGAACAGGCGGTGGAGTCGACGGCCCCCCAGGACCAGCAACACGGTGAGGGCGGCGATCACCACTGATCGGCCCTCCCACTGGCCGCCGTGACGGATCGACCACCAGGCATTCTCCAGGATCCCTCCGTCGGGGGCGTCCACCCCGAGGGTCTTCGGTATCTGGGAGCTGATGATCAAGATGGCCGCCGACGAGGTGAACCCGACCAGCACCGGCTCACTCATCAGGTAGGCCACCACGCCCAGCCGCAGGGCGCCCAGCACCAGCCGGGTGACACCGACAACCAGGGCCAGCAGGGCGGCCAGCTCGACGTAGTCCACCGATCCCGGTTCGGCTATTTCGGCCAGGGCACCGAAGGTCAGCAGACTGGTCAGGGCGACCGGCCCGGTCTGCAGGTAGGGCGACGAGGCGGCGAACGCGGCGAAGATCGGCGGCAGGGCCGAGGCGAATAGTCCGATGTGGGGGGGCAGGCCGGCCAGTTCGGCGTAGGCCATCGACTGGGGGATGAGCACCAGGGCCACGCTGAGGCCAGCCATCACGTCGGCGCCGGCCAGCCGGGTCGGTGGTGGAATCGGTGTCCAGGCGTTGGAGGCCATCCGAGCACCCTATTGGGCCGACATGTCCGACGGTCCCGATGGCTCGGCCGGACGCGAGGCCGCCAAGGGTAGGGTCAGCGGCCGATGGCCGATTACGACGCCTGGGTGCCGGTCGGCGACCTGCCCACCGACGATGTGGCCATACGCCCGGCGGCCACCGTGGTACTCGTCGAGGACCGGCCCGACCTACAGGTACTGGTTCTGAAACGGCGCGACGCCTCAGTGTTCGTCGGTGGACACACTGTCTTCCCCGGCGGGGCTGTCGACCCCGACGACCGGGACTCGACCTGGTCGTCGCTTTCTACCGGGGTCACCTCGGAGGAGGCAGACGCGGCGCTGCGGGTCTCCGACGCTCGTGCCTTCTGGATTGCCGCCGTCCGGGAGACCATCGAGGAAGTCGGCCTGGTGGTCGGGGAGCACAACCAGGACCTTGCGGGGGACCGGCACGCTCTCGACCGGGGAGAGGTGCGCCTCAGCGAACTGGTCGCCACCTCCGGTCGGCCCCTCGACCTGTCGGGTCTGCATGCCATTAGCCGGTGGGTGACACCGATGCCCAGCCCCCGTCGCTACGACACCTACTTCTTCGTGGCCCGGGCTCCGAGGGGATCAGAGCCCTCAGCCGACGGAAGCGAAGCGGTGGAGGCCCGGTGGACGACACCCGCCGGAGCCCTGGAGGGATGGAGGGAAGGCGAGTTGACGATGATCAGCCCCACCCTGGCCACCCTCCAACGCCTGGCCCACTACCAGAGCGCTGACCAGGTCCTCGACGCGGCGGCCCGTGGCGGATCACCCGAACGGGTGAGGGTGATCGACGAGCACGCCACTCCGGTACTTTTCCCCGATGACCCGGGCTATCGGGACCCAGGCACCCGCCCGGTGCTCGGCTGGACGTGGCTCCCCGACCCACGCAGGTAAAGCACTAGGCGCCCTCCCGTGGGTCGGGGACCGTAGATTGGCCCGATGGCCGTGCCGTCCCATGTCCCAGAAGTCGCTCTTTCGCCCACCAGTGCTGCCTACACCTCACCCCGGTGTCGTCTCGGTTCGTGGCGGGCCGATCGGCCCGGCGAGGCGCTAGCCGGGGACCGCGACACCACAGGAGCCGGCCTCGGCTATCCAGGTCCCGACCAGGGCTACGTCCTCCGATTGGTGCGCCTTTTCGAGCCGCAGTTACGACTGGCTGCCGGAGAGCACCCGGCCGACGTGATCGCCGGAGGGGTGGCCGTTGCCCTCAAGCGGGCCTCCCTGTTTGGGCGGGCGCCGGTGGCCGAGGACCTCCGGGTGGCCTTCGACCTGTTCGGATTCCTCACCACCGGCGTTAGCGACGAGTTAGTGGCCCGCCGCCGGCAACTGTTCGCCGGGGCGGCCGGAGACCACAACTACCGCGAGGTGCGGCGCATCGCCGATCTGGTACCGGCCTCGGCACTGCGACCCGGCGTCGACGAACCACCGTCCTGAGCTCTGTCGCACCGGGCTGTCGTCGACCATGAGCCAAACCCCGGACGGGCCCACCCCCGGGACCCCCCCGTCGCAGAGACGGCAACACCAGCGGGCCATCGACTCGGTCATGCCGATCGTGGCCTTCCTGGTGCTCAACCGCTGGGCCTCCCTGGGCTGGGCAGTCGCCGGGGCCACCGCGTGGTGCATCAAAGCCGCGGTCTCGCGCTGGCACCACAAAGAGGCAGTCGGCCGTTTTTTGCCTCTGCTGATCGCCTACCTGGTGGTCCGGGGGGTTATAGGGATCGTCACCGACTCGGAGGCCGTGTACTTCGGGATTGGGATCGGCACCAAGGCCCTGATCGGTCTGGTCCTGGTGGCCACGGCGGTCCGCGGACCATCGTTTTTGTCCCGGGTCTTCCCCTTGGCCGTCCGGTCTTTGGCCGCTGAAACGGTCGCCCATCCCGTCTTCGACCGCACCATGGGACGGCTGACGGTGGCCCTCGGCACCTATCAGCTCCTCACCTCCGCATGGGACATCTGGCTCTACAACCAGACCTCCCCCGACCGTTACCTGGTCATCAGGGCTCTGGTCGGCTGGCCGGCCGGGTTCATCGTCTCCTGCCTCGGCCTCTGGTACGCCGACCGGGCCTTGCGGGCTGCCCCCGGCTTCCCGGGCCTACTGGACCTACTCGACCCGGAGGCCGGCGGAGACCGGGGATGAGCGTCAGCTGTCCCGCCCCCCTGGCCGGACTGCGCATCGTCGACCTGACCACCGGGCTGGCCGGGCCCTACTGCTCGAAGCTCCTGGTGGACGCCGGAGCCGAGGTGATCAAGGTCGAACCCCCCGGCGGCGACCCAATGCGCCGATGGTCAGCGTTCGGCGGGCCGATCCCCGGCGGCCGGGACAGCGCCTTCTTCGCCTTCCTCAACGCTGGGAAGCAGAGCCTGGTGGCCGACCTGTCGACCGGCCCAGGCCGTCGACGGCTCCTCGGGCTCCTGGAGGAGGCTGACGTGCTTCTTGAGGACCTCGAACCCGGCGGGCTGGAGGGGATCGGACTGGGATTGGAGGCCCTGGGGCGGTCGACCTCCCGGTTGGCCACCGTGTCGCTAACCACCTTCGGGGCGGACGGACCGTGGTCCGATCGCCCGGGCGACGAGTTCGTGCTCCAGGCCCTCGCCGGTTCCACCGACGCCCGAGGCCTACCCGGCGAGACGCCCATCTCGGTGGGGGGTCGACTGGGTGACGTCCTCCTAGGGGCCATGGCCGCACCGCTGGCCGTGGCGGCGGCCCGCCTGGCCGCCGAGCGCCGCGGGCCGGTACGGATCGAGGTCTCGCAGTATGAGGCGATGATGCACGCCTTCCAGACCTATCGGACCATTCAGGCCGTGTTCGACCCCGGAGAGAACCTGGCCAGGTCGATCGACCTTCCATCCATAGAACCGGCGTCCGACGGCTGGGTCGGCTTCTGCCCCATAACCGGGCAGCAGTTCCGCGACTTCGTGACCCTGGTCGGCGACCCGGGCCTAGGTGGCGAAGAATTCTCGACATCGGAGAAGCGCATGGAACGCCGCCAGGAGTTCTCCGACCGGGTCCAGGCCTACACCGGGGTCCGCACCGTCGAGGAAATCGTCGAGGCGGCCAACGCACTGCGCATCCCTTGCGTGCCGGTGGGTCACGGACGGAGCGTTCTCGGCTTCGACCACCTCCTAGAGCGCAAGGTGTTCCGTGACCACCCCGAAGGTTTCACAGCCCCGCGACCGCCGATCCTCTACGACGACCACGACCCGGGGCCGCCCCGCCCGGCACCCGCACTCGACCAACACCATGGGTGGGCCGGTGAGCGGACCGAGCCGGAATCCACCGGTCGGCGGCTCCCACTGGAGGGGGTCCGCGTTCTCGATTTCACTGCCTTTTGGGCCGGACCGTTCGCCACCAACCTGCTGCGCCTCCTGGGCGCCGAACTGGTCAAGGTCGAGTCGGTGCAGCGCCCGGACATGATGCGGTTCTCCAGCGTGGCCGGCCGGTCGCCGCTGTGGGAGTTCTCACCGGTCTTCCACGGGTCCAACGCCGGTAAGACGGCCATCACCCTCCGGCTCGACGACCCGGACGGTCATGCGTTGGCCGAACGCCTGGTCCAGTGGGCTGACGTCGTGGTGGAGAACTTCTCGCCTCGAGTCATGGACCAGCTCGGCCTGGGCTGGGATCGGATCAGCGAACTAAACCCCGGTGCGATCATGGTGCGGATGCCGGCCTTCGGGCTGGACGGGCCGTGGCGGAACCGAACGGGGTTCGCCATGACCATCGAGCAGGTCTCCGGTCTGGCCTGGTTGACCGGCCATTCCAATGGCCCACCCATCGTGCCCCGGGGGGTCTGTGACCCACTCGGCGGGGCTCACGCGGTAATGGGCACCCTGTGCGCGCTGGCCCAAAGGGAACACACCGGACGGGGTCAGATGGTCGAGGTGCCTCTGGTTGAAGTCGGGTTGAACGCCGCGGCCGAACAGGCTGTTGAATGGTCGGCCAACGGGCGGCTGCTGGAGCGGGCCGGCAACCGGTCGCCGGCCTCGGGGATACGCGGTGTCTACCCGGCCAGTGAGGACGACAGCTGGGTTGCCGTGTCGATCGGGCACGACGACACACGCTGGGCAGCTCTCTGCGGTGTTCTAGGCCGGCCCGAACTGGTGGCCGACGAACGCTTCACCACTTCGACCGCCCGGGTCGAGAACCACGACGACGTTGATGCGGTGATCGGACAGTGGACCTCTGGCCAGTCAATGCATGAAGCGGCTGAGGCCCTGAGCGGAGCAGGGATCCCCGCCGCACCGACCGTCAACGCCTACCTGAGCGGCGATTCACCCCACCTCGAGGCCCGGGGTTACTTCCAGTCGGCCGACCATCCGGTCGCAGGCCGAGTGCCGTACCCGTCGGCACCGTTCCGCATCGACGGCCGCTACCTTCCCCTGGGCGGGCCCGCTCCGACGCTGGGCCAACACACCGAGGAGGTGCTGGGCGAACTGTTGGGCCTCGACGGCGAGGCAATCACCGACCTGGGGGCCCGGCAGGTCACCGGTCGGACGCCGGTGCGGGGTCCAAGATGAGATGGGCCTCCCGGAGGCCGTAGACGAACGAGTTGGGCATCTCCGCCGGTTCGGTGCCAGGCGCCAACGTTAGGGACGAGAACCGGCGGACGAACTCCTCGAAGAACACCCGGATCTCCAAGCGGGCCAGGGAGGCCCCGAGGCAGAAGTGGGTGCCGTGCCCGAAGGCCAGGTGGTGGTTGGGTTGTCGGCCCACGTCGTAGTCCTCGGGCCGGTCGAAGTGTGCCGGATCCCGGTTGGCCGACGAGTACATGAGCAACACCTGGTCCCCGGCGGGCACCGTCACCCCGGCGACATCAACGTCGGTGGTGGCCACCCGGCACATGTTGTGGATCGGGGTGGTGAACCGGATGAACTCCTCGACGGCCACCGTCAGGTCGGCACCGGCACGGAGGCGGGCCCAGGCGTCGGGTCGGCGGGCCAGCTCTACCAGGGTGCGGGCGATCACCGTGCGGGTGGTTTCCGCACCGCCGTCCAGGAGGAGCAGGCAGTCGGAGATGACCTGGTCCAGCCCGAACGGGTACTCGCCGAGGCCCCGGTCCTCCGTTTCGATCCAGGTCGACATGACGTCGTCGGCCGGGCACCCCCGCTTGGTTTCGTAGAGATCGCTACATGCCCCGGCAAACTCGAACACTGCGGTTATCCCCTCCTCGTTGTGGTAGCGGGGCCCCCCGCCCATGGCGATAGTCCGCTCGGACCATTCGGCCAGTTTCGGCCACGCCTCGTGAGGAAACCCGAGGAGCAGCCCGATCATCTGGGCCGGCAGCGGGGCGGCCAACTGTGAGACGACCTCCACCGGGCCGCTGTCGGGCAGCGCGTCCAGTAGGCCGACGACCACGTCGCGGACGTGATCGTCGAAGGACATGACGGCCCGAGGGGTGAACCGGCGCGACACCAGGTTGCGTCTGGCCGTGTGGTGGGGGTCGTCGAGGCCAATGATCGACGGGTCGGCGGGGATGTTGGGCCGGTAGCCGCCCTTGGCCTGGTCCGAGTTTATGAACCGGGTCTTATCCCGTTCGATGGCCACGATGTCGTCGTACCGGGAGATGCCCCACAGTTCGTTCACGTCGTCCCGGTAGACGGGTTCGTGTTCGCGCATCCAGGCGTACGTCGGGTACGGGTCGCTGACGTAGAAGTTGCCGTCGAGGAGGTCGACCGATGGTCGACCGGTGGTGGTCACGGTCTGATCGTAGGTTCGCCGACCCCAGGAGCCGCAAGGCAGTCGGTGGTGGCGGGTCCGCTCAGGCCAGGGTGGCGGCCGGCTGGGTGGGGAGGTGACCGAACACCTCGCGGACCAGTGGTTCGAATTCCTCGAGGGGTAGTTCGTCGTAGTCGGGGTCGAAACAGTTCTGGTCGTAGTCGTGGCAGAACGCCGCGCAGTCGTCGAACCACTGGTGGTCCCGGTAGGCGTCGCGGGCGTCACGGTCGCCCCCCATATGGTGGAAGTAGTAGTAGCCCTGGAACACGCCGTGGTGCCGGACGATCCAGTGGGTGCGTTCTGCGACGTAGGGACGGAGGATCTCAGCGGCCACCGCGCTGTGGTTCTCCGGGGCGATCGGGTCGCCGATGTCGTGGAGCAGCGCTGCGACCACCATCTCGTTGTCCTCACCATTGCGTAACGCCCGGGTGGCGCTCTGGAGGCTGTGCCGGTACCGGTCGACCCGGTATCCGAAAGTCGGGCCGCGCATCGAACGGAGCATGTCGAGCAGCTGGTCGGGCAGGTGAGCACGGGTGTGAGCCTCGAAGGCGTCAACAATGATGCGGGTGTCGTCGGCCGTCATGTCGACCATGTCGACGAAGCTCACCGTTTCCACCGTTGCAGTATCCCACGGTGCGCCGTCGGCGCGGCAAGGCTTCCGTGCCGGGAGCGGTTCCAATATGGTCAACGCTGATGGTCGACTACGACGAGTTCTCCATGTTCGCCGACAACGCCGCCGAGGCCGGCCTGGCCTGGGAGGGCCCGCCTGCCGTGGAGCGACGGTTCCTGGAGGGCGCTGACGGAGCGTCGATCAGCGCCCTGGTGTGGGGTGACACCCCTCCACAGCTGGTGCTACTCCACGGCGGCGCCCAGAACGCCCACACCTGGGACACGATGGCCCTAGCCCTTGGGCGGCCGTTGCTGGCCGTCGACCTTCCAGGCCACGGGCACTCCGATTGGCGGCCGGGGCGCGACTATGCCCCACCGGTGCTGGCCGCCGAAGTGGCCCGGGCCGTCGAGGCGTGGGCGCCCAACGCCCAGGCGGTGGTCGGCATGTCACTGGGTGGGCTGACCGCCACCTGCCTGGCCGCCGCACGGCCCGACCTGGTTAGTCGCCTCGGCATCGTGGATGTCACCCCGGGAACCGACCACGCCAAGGCCGAACCGATCATCAACTTCGTGGACGGTCCCGAATTCTTCGAAGACTTCGACGAGATCCTGGCTCGCACCGTTGAACACAACCCGACCCGGTCCGAGTCATCGCTGCGCCGCGGTGTGCTCCACAACGCCCGGGAACTTCCTGACGGGCGCTGGTCGTGGCGTTACGACGTCGGACGGGCCTGGAAGGACCGACCTGCCAGCGGCGACCTAGCCGGAACAGCCGGGGAACAGCCAACGGTTGCTCCGGACTTCGGGGCACTGTGGGAGGCCGTCTCCGCGGTGACCTGTCCAGTGCACCTGTGGTTAGGCGGAGCCTGGAGCGTGGTCGGCGACGAAGACGTCGAGGAGTTCCGCCGCCGCCAACCCGACGTGGCCGTGACCACCGTCGATGGGGCCGGCCACAGTATCCAGGGTGACCGACCCGTCGAGTTGGCGACCCTCGTCGAAGACCTGCTGGCCGTCGAAGCCGACTAGTCGGCGTCGTCGAGGACGGCCAGGTCTTCGGGTCCGTCCACGTCGAAGCCCAACTCCGGGTCGACAAGGCTTCGCCACGCCAAGCCCAGTCGTTCCGCTTCGGCCAGGTGAGCGGCGAACGACCCGGGACCGTAGGCGAACCGGAAGCCGGCCCCGGTAGGAACCGAGGCGACCGGTGTCCCGTCGCCGTGACGGTCCGGCACCAGGGTCACCCCGTCGAAGTCCGCGCACCGGGCCAGGTTGGTGGCCCGGGGGAGGTCCCCGTGGGCGACGATGACCGTTTCGAATCCTGCGTCGGCCAGGGCCGCCACACCGGTGGTCACGGCCCGGTTCAGGCCCGGCTCGTCGACCTGGATTACGGACGCTCCGAGGGTCGCCGCCCAGGAGGCCACCTCATCGTCGTCACAGACCACCGTTACCGGCAGCGGCGCCGCCGCTGCCACCACCGTTTCGGCCATTCGCCGGGCCAGGGCCGAGCGGGCGTCGGCGTCGAGCACCTCTTCCAACCGGACTTTGGCGTCGGCGAACGCCTTCACCGGGATCAGTACGGCTATCGATGCGGGCACCGCGGCGGAGTCTAGGAGCCTTCCCTCCTGGGCCGGTCCCGTAGGGTGGCCTCATGGTGAGCCGGGTCGCGGTGCTCGGGGCCGGATCGTGGGGCACCACTGTTGCTGCCCTACTGGCCCCGGTGGTGTCGACAGTGCTGTGGGCCCGTCGAACAGAGTTGGCTGACGACCTAAACGCCGGACGGGGCAACAAGCGCTACCTGCCCGGGTTCGACCTGCCAGCGGACCTGGAGGCCACCGCCGATCTGGGCGAAGCGACCTCCGAGGCCGCCCTGGTGCTGGTCGCCGTGCCCACCCACGGCTTCCGGGCTGTCCTGGAGGGCTCGTCGGCCACCCTGGGAGCCGCCGTGCCGGTGGTCAGCCTGGCCAAGGGGTTCGAACGGGGCAGTTGCCTGAGGATGACCGAGGTGGTCTCTGAGGTGCTGCCCGGTCGGCCGGTCGCCGTGCTGACCGGGCCGAACCTGGCTAAGGAGGTCCTTGAGGGTCGGTCGTCGGCCGCCGTGGTGGCTGCTACCGACCCGGCAGTATCCGATGTACTTCAGGGCCTGCTGGCCTCCGACCGGCTACGGATCTACACCAACGACGACCTGGTGGGCTGTGAGATCGGCGGAGCGGTCAAGAACGTGATCGCCCTGGCGGCTGGCATGGCCGAGGGCCTCGACACGGGCGACAACGCCCGCGCCGCCCTCATTACACGCGGTTTGACCGAGTTGACCCGCCTGGGAGAGGCGCTGGGCGGTGAGGCCCGGACCCTGGCCGGCCTGGCCGGAATGGGAGATGTACTGGCCACTTGCATCAGCCCGCAGAGTCGCAACCGATGGGTGGGCGAACAGATTGGCCAGGGTCGCGCTCCTGCAGACGTGCTGGAGGGGATGGACCAGGTTGCTGAGGGGGTACTGGCCGCCGGCGTGGTGTGCGAACTGGCTTCTTCCGTATCAGTCGAAGTACCGATCGCCGATGGGGTCCGGGCCGTGGTCGACGAAGGCCGCCCACCTGTAGAGGTGTGGGCCGAGTTGATGGCCCGACGATCCGGTCCCGAGGTGGCCGGTCCCTGAGCGTTGTGGGATCGCATGCGGCAGCCAGACCACCAACCTGGCTGACTAGGGGGTGTCGCATTGTGGGAACCCGTGCGGCAGTTGAAACGTTCCGGGAAAAAATCTGGCACGTCTCGGTAAACACACATTGTGGAAAGCCCCGTAGGGTCGGAGCGTGGCCGGCCGGACCCGCATGCGAGCGGCGCTTCGGGGAAGAGCCCCCGACAGGTCGTGCGAACGGGCCTGCTGGACCGAGGGGCATCGACTGGTGGTCGGTGTGGACGAGGTTGGGAGGGGCGCCTGGGCCGGCCCGTTGACCGTCGGTGCCGTGGTGGCCAACCGGGACCGGCGGATCACCGGGGTCAGGGATTCCAAGATGCTCACCGAGGCGGAACGTGAGGCACTCATTGATCGGATCACCGGCTGGGCCGAGGCGTGGTCAGTGGGCCACGCCTCCAACGACGAGTGTGACGCCCTAGGCATGTCCGAGGCCCAGCGGCTGGCGGCTCGGCGGGCTCTCGACGGGCTCGGCGTGACCCCCGACCGGGTGCTACTCGATGGCAGCTGGGATTTCGTGGGCGGCGGCCGGGTTACAACGGTGACCGGCGGCGACGCTACTTGCCTGTCCATCGCCGCGGCATCGGTGTTGGCCAAGGTGACCCGGGATCGGATAATGCGCGACGCCGATAGCCGCTTTCCCGGTTACGGATTCGCCGACAATAAGGGCTACCCGAGTCCACGCCACGTCGACGTGCTGTCCCAACGGGGAGCTTGCTTGTTCCACCGGCGGAGCTGGTCGTTCATGGACGGCCTACCGCCGGTGGGGGAGCCCCGCCGGGACCAGGCGGGCGCCCACCCTAGGCTCTTCTCCTGACCGGCCCTTCACGGGTGGTCGTGCCGCTGCGGGTGGCCGTTAGCGTTGAGACCCATGGTTCGTCTGGCCCGCCTGGTCTGTGTTCTCGTCGCCATCACTGTGGTCGTATGGGTGGTTCGGGTCGTCAATGTCTTCGGCGACGATTCCCTGAGCGGGTCGGCTCGCCTGTGGCGGCTGTTGGTCGCTGGGTGCTTTCTGGTCTTCGCCGGACTCGCGGTGGCCGTGCTGTCGGGTCGGTGGGCCGGCCACCGGTTGGGCTCGACCCGTCTAGTGGCCATGTTCTGCCTCTGGACAATGGTGTTCTGGGCGGTGCGCTCGATCGGAATCCTTCTTGGGGATTACGACACCGAGTTCACCCTGGTGCACGTGCTACTAGCAGTGGTGTCGGTCGGCGTCGCCTTTCCCGTCTACCGCCTGGACCGGGCAGCGGGGAATCTTCGACGACCGTCCATTTCGGACCGCTCGGGCCGGTCGGTCGACCACTAGCCTTCGGACGCTATGGGCCAGCCCATCACCGTCGTCTCCACCCGGTCGTCGCGACCGGGGGTGGTGCGCTTCGAGATCAACCGTTGCTTGACCGGCATGGGCCATGAGCGCTACCGGGCCGACAACGAGATCGTCGGTGACACACCGGCCGACGAGTTGGCCCGGCGCCTTTTCGACGTCGGCGGTATCGCCGGCATCCACGTCAACTCGAACATCATTACCGTGGAAGCCTCCACAGCCGACTTGGACGTCGATCGGGTCGCCGAAACCATCGCCGAACTGCACCTCTACTACGTGGACGGCGTCGAGGTGCCGAGCGACGAAGAACTGACCGGCACCGTCGGCTGACCTACGTCTGGGTCTCTGATGGCTCACCGGAGCGCGGCCGACCCCTCGGCTGCCGGATTTGACCCGACCCGCCTCCAGCGGGTCGCCGACTACGCCCGGGCCTTTGTCGACGACGGGCTCATGGCCGGCACCGACGTGCTAGTGGCCCGCCGGGGGCGATTGGCCCTGCGCTCCACCGCTGGCCTGGCCGACCGGGAGGCCGGGGTGGCCGTCGGTGAGGACACCCTGTGGAGGATCTTCTCGATGACCAAGCCGATCACCTCAGTGGCCGTCATGCAGCTAGCCGAGGAAGGGAGGGTCCGGCTGCGGGACCACCTGGCCGGGTTCATTCCCGCCTTCTCCGACATGCGGGTCTTCGCCGGTGGCACGGCCGACGACCCCGAAACCGTGCCCGTCGACCGACCGATCACCATTGCCGACCTGCTCACCCACACCGCGGGGCTCAGCTACGGGATCGTCAACCAACACCCAGTAGACGAGATGTACCGGCGCGACGGCCTGATCGGCGCCCGGTCCGAGGGGACCCTGGAACGGGTCGTGGACGCCATCGCCGGCCTACCTCTCCGTCATCAGCCCGGCACCCGATGGTCCTACTCGATGGCTACCGACGTCCTCGGCCGGGTTGTCGAGGTGGTCGACGGGCAACCGTTCGCCGACGCCCTCCGTTGGCGCATCCTTGAACCCCTGGGCATGGTCGACACCGGCTTCTCGGTCCCCGACGAGAATCTCCACCGGTTCGCCGCCTGCTACCAGCCGGCCCCCGGAACACTGGCACCCGTGCTGTTCGACCCGCCGGCGACCAGCACGTTCCGGGAACCAGCCTGGTCCAGCGGAGGAGGGGGTCTTGTGTCGTCGATGGCGGACTACCACCGGTTCTGCCGGATGCTGCTAGCCGGCGGCGCCTTGGACGGGCAGCGCATCCTCGGTCCCCGAACTGTGGCGTTGATGATGCGCAACCATCTTCCCGAAGGGGCGGACCTCACCGAGGTCGGCGACCCCCTCTACCACCAGGGGTTCTTCGACGGCTGCGGGTTCGGGTTGGGTTTCGCCGTGGTACTAGACGCGGCGCACGGTCGTATCCAGGCCACCGAAGGCGAGGCTTCCTGGGGAGGAATGGCCAGCACCGCCTTCTGGGTCGACCCGGCTGAGGACCTTCACTGCGTGTTCCTGGCCCAGCTGGTCCCCTCCAGCACCCACATCAGGTTGCGTTGGGATCTCCGGAGCCTGGTCAACCAGGCGATCGTGGAATGACTGTGACCACTTCCGGCGCCTCTACTGGCTGGGAAGACACCTCGGTCGGGGTAGGGCCCCACCCCGAGCCGTGGCCCAACGACCATCGGCTCGACCCTGAACTGCTGGCCGGCGGCGACCGACGCAACGTGGCCGACCGCTATCGATATTGGACGGTGGAGGCTATCGTCGCCGACCTGGACGCCCGTCGACACCCATTCCACGTGGCTGTCGAGAACTGGGAACACGACCTCAACATCGGCACCGTGGTTCGCAACGCCAACGCCTTCCTGGCCGCCGGGGTGCACATCGTGGGTCGACGGCGATGGAACCGGCGCGGCGCAATGGTCACCGACCGGTACCAGCATGTAGTCCACCACCCGACCGTTACCGATCTGGTGGCCTGGGCCACTTCGGAGGGCCTCGACCTGGTTGGTATCGACAACCTTCCAGGCTCAGTCCCCTTGGAGACGGTGGAAATACCCAAGCGCTGTGTGCTCGTCTTCGGCCAGGAGGGCCCGGGTCTTTCCACCGGGGCCCGGGAGGCATGCACCGTGGTCTGCTCGATCGCCCAGTACGGCTCCACCCGTTCCATAAACGCCGGGGTGGCCTCGGGGATCGCCATGCACGCCTGGGTCCGCCAGCACGCCGGGCCCGCCCCTGGAGGCAGATGATCATGGCCTTGCGACCGGTAGTGCTCGGGGTGATTGGCTTAGCGGCCACACTGGCCTCGGTCGCCAGTGCCTGTGGTACCGATACCGACATCCCTTCGACAACCACAGTGGTCTCTGCGACCATCGCCCGTGACTACATCGACGGCACCACGTCCACAAATAGGGTGTTCGACGACCACGGAGGGGCCACTCCGGAGCGGGTTTTCTCAGTGGCGGTCGCCGACGGGACCGTGGTCGGTGGTGTCCCCCGGTTCGAAGTCTCGGTAGGGGACCTGGTTCGGGTCACCGTGACCAGCGATGTTGACGACGAGGTGCACCTCCACGTCTACAACCTGGTCGTCACGGTCGATGTAGGCGTACCTGCCCTGCTTGATCTCGAGGCCACCGTTCCCGGGATATTCGAGGCTGAGTTGCACCACGCGGGCTTTCGTGTCTTCGAGTTGCAGGTGTCGTGAGCAGCCTCTGGGTCCTGGCCCATGGAATGGGGGGTCGGCTGGACCTTCCGGTGTCGAAGTGGCAGGTGGCATCGGCCGCGGCGGTGGCCCTGGTCCTGTCTTTCACCGCTCTCGGCCTGCTCTGGCACCGCCCGCGCCTACGGGCCGCGGCAACTGGCCGGCCCCTGCCCGCCGGCCTGGGGCATCCGCTCGACGTGCTCGGCCTGGTTGGTCGACTCCTGACCCTGGTGGTCTTTGTGGTCGTGGTGTCGGCCGGCTTCCTCGGCCAGGACAACACGGTGGCCAACATCGGACCGGTCACCGTGTTCGTCGTCTTCTGGGTCGGCATGTCAGTGGCCTCGGTGCTCTTTGGGCGAGTGTGGGAGGCCATCAGTCCGTGGGAGACCCTCGGGTGCCTGATAGAGCGCGTCCGACCGGCGGTCGATCGGGAGATCCCCGGGTGGCTCGCCTCGGGATGGGCGGCACTGATTCCGATCAGTGTCTTCCACTGGTTCGAACTCGCCTACCACGACGGGGCCAGCCCCCGGGTACTCGGCTGGTGGGCGCTGATCTACACCCTGGGCCTCCTGGCCGCCGCTTGGCGGTGGGGCTGGCCGGCAGCTCGGCGGGCCGAGGGCTTCGGGGTGCTGTTCGGCGCCCTGGCCGAGCTCTCGCCCCTCCGACGGGGGCGGGGCGAAGGTCCAAGGAGGGATGGAGAAAACCGGCTGTGGCTTCGCTGGCCGTTCATCGGGGTGGCCGCGTCCGAGACGACGGCGGCCACCTTGGCCGTGGTGCTAGCCGCTCTGGGCGGCACGGCCTTCGACGGTGTCTCCCGGACCCGCTTCTGGTCCGACGTCACCGTTGGACGAGGGGGTTGGGAATTGACGCTGTTCAACACCATCGGCTTGGTGTGGGTGGTAGTGCTGATCGGTGCCGCCTATCACTTGGCCGGTCGCCTTGGGGGTCGGATCACCGGCGAGAGACGATTCGCTGACCGGTTTGGAGTCTCTCTGGTGTCGATCCTGGTGGGTTATGACCTGGCCCACTACTTCTCCCTACTCCTCCTCGAGGGTCAGGCCTTCACCGTGTTGGCATCCGACCCGTACGGGGAGGGCTGGAACCTGTTCGGTACCGCCGAGAACGCCATCAACTGGACACTGGTCGCCCCCGGTGTGATCGGCTGGGTCCAGATCGTCTCAATCGTCGTCGGCCACCTGGTGGGAGTGCTGGTGGCCCACGACCGGGCGGTGGAAGCCTTCGAGCCTGCGGTGGCCCTACGCAGCCAGTACCCGCTGCTGGCCGTGATGGTGCTCTACACCATGTTCGGGCTGGTACTCATGATCGGCTGAATGGACTGCCCGGCTTGCCAGTATCGAACATATGTTCGATACTGTGATAGATGGCTTTCGCCTCCATACTCCCTGCCGAAACTCCCGCCGGCCCGTCGACCGACCGGGCGGCCGGCCTGGCCGAGGTGGCTCGACGGGTCAGCCCGACGGTCCTGGCTGTCGACCGCACCCTGCCGGTGGCCCCGGCTCTGGCCGGTCTACTTCCCGGCGGCTTGCGACGAGGGACCACGGTCGGCATCTCCGGTGTGGGTGCCCGTTCTTTGGCTCTGGCCCTTCTCTCGGCCGCCACGGTCACCGGCTCGTGGGCTGCGGTGGTCGGCGACCGTGACCTGGGTCTGGCCTCAGCCGCCGAGGCCGGGGTTGACCTCCAACGGTTGGCTGTAGTCGATCCGCCACCACCCGGTGTGTGGGGGGAGGTGGTCGCCGCCTTGGTCGCTGCCTTGGACTTGGTACTGGTCGCCCCTGGCTACCGGGTGTCGGGGATCGTCGTCCGACGGCTGACCGCCCGGTGTCGGGAGCGAGGCTCGGTGCTGATTCGGGTGGGGGATGACCCCTGGCCCGACCGTTGCGACCTGCGGTTGACGGTGCTGACCGGCACCTGGTCGGGCTTGGACGACGGCCACGGCCGCCTGCGGTCCCGTCGGGTTGAGGTGGTCGCCGACGGTCGGGGGGCGGCGGCCGGGAGTAGCCGGTCCGAGTTGTTTTTGCCCGGCCCTAACGGTGCGGCATCGGACGCCGGGTGATCCGGTGGCCGATACCGCGTTTGAACCGGTCCGCACCCTGGTGGTCTGGTGCCCTGACTGGCCGCTGACCGCCCTCGGGGTGGGCCCGGAGGAGCCGGCGGTGGTAATCGACGGGGGTCTGGTCCGGGCTTCCTCGGTGTCGGCTCGGGCCTGCGGAGTGGCCAGAGGCCAGCGCCGACGCGACGCCCAGGCCCGGTGCCCCAACCTGGTCGTCCTAGAATCCGACGAGGCCCGGGAGGCCCGTCGGTTCGAGCCGGTGGTCGCCGCCCTGGGTGACATCACCCCGTGGGTGGAGACCCGTCGGCCCGGCGTCTGCGCCTTCGGCGTCCGCGGTCCTCGTCGTCTCTTCGACGGGGAGGACCACTTGGTGGAGTGCACGGTGACGACGGTGGTCGAGGCGCTGGCCGACGTCCCCGGAGCCGGACGTCCGACCTGTCGGGTCGGGGTGGCTGACGGGTCGTTCGCCGCCGGTCTGGCCGCCCGGGCTGCCGACCGGGCCGGGATGGGGTCGCTGGTCGTGCCGGCCGGCACCACCCGGACGTTTCTGGCCGTCCAACCGGTGGTGGTACTGGACTGTCCCGAGCTGACTGACGTGCTGACCCGACTGGGTTTGGTCACCCTGGGGGCGTTCGCCGCCCTCCCGGTGGGCGATGTGGTCGGCCGGTTCGGGGCCGAGGGCCTGGCCGCCCACCGGTTGGCCTCGGGGGCCGGGGACCACCTGTCGGAGCGTCGCCCTGTGTCCGGTGACCTGGCGGTGGCCGTCGACCTGGACCCGCCGGCGGACCGGGTCGAACGGGTGGCGTTCGTCGCCCGTTCGCTGGCCCAGTCGTTCCACGACGGTCTCCTCCGACGAGGCCTGTCCTGTACCCGGATGGTGGTCGAAGCGGAGACGGCCCATGGGGAGCGACTGGAGAGGCGGTGGCGAGATGAGGGACCCATGGGCCCCCTAGCGGTGGCCGACCGGGTGCGGTGGCAACTGGAGGGGTGGTTGCACGGGCCCCCATCCGTACGGCCCACCGCGGGCCTGACCCGCCTGGTTCTCGTGCCCGACGAGGTGGTTCCGGCTACCGGCCACCAGGCCGGTTTCTGGGGCGGGGCATCAGAGGCCGACGGGCGGGCTGAGCGGAGCTTGACCCGGGTGGTCGGCCTGCTCGGCCCCGGGGCAGTACGGGTGCCGGTGTGGCGGGGTGGGCGCGACCCGGCCGACCAACTGGTCCTGGTGCCGTTTCCGTCTGACCCCGGCCGGGAGGTGGCGCCTCCGGACGACGCACCCCCCTGGCCGGGGTCGTTGCCCGCTCCCGCCCCGGCCGCCGTGCATGCCGACCCGGCCCCGGCCGAGGTGTTCGACGCCGACGGCCGGATGGTGCGGGTCGACGGTCGGGGTCGACTGTCGGCCCCCCCGGCCGGTCTGCGGCTCGGTGACCGGGCCGCAGACCCGGTCTTGGCCGTGGCCACCTGGTCTGGACCGTGGCCGGTGGAGGAGCGCTGGTGGGATCCGGGCCGCCGTCGCCGCCGGGTCCGCCTACAGGTGGTCACCACCGACGACACGGCCCGCCTGGTGGTGCTCGAGGACGGCTGCTGGCGGGTCGGAGCGACCTACGACTGAGGCCGGGCTGACCGACTAGCGTGCGGCGACCGCGACCAGGGGGCGTAGGTGAGCGAACGCGAGGAGATGGACTGGGCCCTGTACGGGACCGCCGTACGGGAACTGGCCACGATGGTGGCCGATGACGACTACCGGCCGGACATGATCCTCTCCATCGTCCGGGGCGGCATGTTCGTGGCCGGCTCGCTGGGCTACGCCCTGGCGGTCAAAAACCTCTACGTGATCAACGTCGTGTACTACACCGGTGTCGATGAACGCCTCGACCTGCCGGTGGTCTTGCCGCCCTACGTCGACTGGGTGGATCTAGCTGAGGCCCGGATCCTCATTGCTGACGACGTGGCCGACACGGGTCATACCTTGGACCTGGTCGAGAAGCACGCCCGGCAGGAGGTGGCCGAGGTGCGCTCGGCCGTCCTCTACCAGAAGCCCCAGTCAGTAGTCGACTGCGACTATGTGTGGCGCTACACCGAGCGCTGGATCAACTTTCCGTGGTCCACCGAACCACCGGTGGTCGACATCGGTCAGGCCAGCCATCGGGTGCTCGACGCCTAAGGGGTACCGGTCACGCGTGGATTGGTGCCCGGTGCTGCGACCAGTCCACTTTCCTCTCTAGTTGCGACCCGACGTCCACCAATACGTCCTCGCGTCCGTAGGCGGCCACCAACTGGACTCCGACGGGTAGGCCTTCAGAGGCGCCGAGGGGAAGTGATATCGCCGGCTGGCCCGTGGTGTTAAACGGCGAGGTGAACGTGGCGTAGGGCATTGACCGTTGCGAACCGCGCAGTGGTTCGCCTTCGGCCGGGGTGAGCTCACCGAGGCGGGGGGGCGGCAGTGAGGTGGTTGGGGTGAGGAGCAGGTCGTGCCCGTCGGCCCACCAGGCGGCGAGGGCGCGGCGCCACCTGGCCATCACCGATTGGGCTTGGGCGTAGTCGAAAGCTGAGAATCCCCGGCCCATCCCGGCCATGGTCCAGGTGCCCGGTTCGACGTCGCTAGCAGTCAACTCTCGGCCCAGGCGTTCCCCGAGGTGGTCGACGCTTAACGCGGCTCCTACCGCCCAGCTGATTCCGAAGGCCCCGCTCAAGTCTTCGGTCCAGCCCACGTCGTTGAGTGCTTTGGGGTGAGAGTCGATGACCTTGTGACCGAGGTCGGCTAACAGGTCGGCGGTGCGGCGGACGGCGGCCACGCAGTCCGGGTGCACGTCGACCCGGTGGTTGTCGTACAACACTCCGATGGTGAGGCGACCGGTCTCGGAGCCAACCTGAGTGTCGTAGGGGCGACCGTGGTCGGGGGCGATCACTCCATCCCCGGGGAACGGGATGGCGGTGGCGTCGAGGATGGCCGCGGCGTCTCGCACCGTGTGGCACACGACGTGTTGCACCGATACGCCCCACTCCTCCCGGTTGGGTCCCATGGAGACCCGCCCTCGAGAAGGCTTGAGACCGACCAGTCCGCACATGGCCGCCGGGATACGGATCGATCCGCCCCCGTCGCTCGCGTTGGCTGCCGGGACCATGCCCGAGGCGACAGCTGCGGCGGCCCCACCGGAGGATCCGCCAGGGCTGTGGTCGGTGTCCCACGGGTTGCGAGTGGGGCCGTAGGCGTGTGGCTCCGTGGTGGCTACCAGGCCCAGTTCCGGGGTGTTGGTTCGGCCTACGATGACGAACCCGGCTTGCTTGTAGCGGGTGACCATGTGGCTGTCCGTATCGGAGGTGAACCCGGCGTCGCGGAGACACTTCATTCCGGCATGGTGGGGCTGTCCGGCCTCCTCGGCCCACAAGTCCTTGATGAGAATGGGCACCCCACGGAACGGACCGTTGGGTAGGTCGGGGGAGGCCGCGGTGGCCAGGGCCTGTTCGAACTGACGGTGGATCACCGCGTTGAGTTGGGGGTCGAGGCGTTCGATCCGGTCGATGGCGGCCTGTACCGACTCCACGGGCGAGAGGTCACCCTTG
>Ga0207962_1000158_pt1 | contig 19646 bp, 15 predicted proteins | sample Knorr_S15_td_AAI_FD_185603 | JGI IMG/M metagenome (GOLD analysis project Ga0207962, IMG submission 185603) | Marine microbial communities from Southern Atlantic Ocean transect - Knorr_S15_td_AAIW_ad_750m_LV_A (SPAdes) (version 2) | ecosystem: Environmental > Aquatic > Marine > Oceanic | place... | reverse complement strand
GACCTCGGACCGGATTCTGGACTACATCAAGGGACCCGGCGGCTGAGACCGTGTTCTGGCTGACCCTCCGGAACATCCGTGGCCGAAAACTTCGGTATGCACTAACCACCTTGGCGGTGGTCCTCGGCGTGGCTTTCGTGTCCACGTCGTTCTTTCTCACCGACCAGATCCGTGACACGTTCGACGAACTGGCCGTCGACATCACCGGCGATCTGGACCTAGTTGTCCGCACTGCGGTTGGCGAGGGCGATCGCATCAACCGCCTCCCGGTTCCCGACGATCTCCTAGAGGTGGTCAACACGGACATACCCGGAGTGGCAGCAGTGGCCCCGGTCATCCGGGCCTGGAACGTGATCCCCATCACAGTCGACGACCAGGGTCGACCCGAGGCGGTCACGACCCAGGGAGCACCACAGTTCGGGCTCAACTACTTCGACATCGAGCCACTCACCAATTTCTACCTGGTCGACGGCCGGGCCCCCCGCTGGGTCGGACCGATCGACGATCCCGACACGATCGGGGAGTTCATCCTCGACACCAGAACCGCCGAGGACAACGACTTCGAGATCGGCCAGACCTACACGGTCAGCGGACAAATCGGCAACCGTCGGTTCATCCTGGTCGGAGTGGCCAACTGGGGTTCACCGGACGAGAACAAGTCACCCGGGGCCACTATGGCCGCCTTCGAGGAGCGCACCGCCCAAACGTTCCTGGGCCGCGAGGGCATCTATGACGAGATCCACGTGGCCCTCGAAGAAGGCGTAGACCCGACAACGGTGGCCGCCGAGATCCAAGCGGACCTCGACACCTACCGGGACCGATTATCCGCGATTCTGGTTGCTTCGCAGATCGCCCAGGCGGAGGCAGCACTCGAAGCGCCGGGCGTCCTCTCCGCCCTTCCGGAGGACCTGCAGAGCGCCCTTGCCTCCTACGCCGATGTCCGGCTGGAGGTTGTCGACGCGGCGACCATCACCGAAGAGAACCGTGACGACTTCAGTTCGTTCATCGACATCATCTCCTACGTGCTGCTGACTTTCGCGGTGATCGCCGTGCTGGTCAGCGCCTTCATCATCAACAACACGTTTTCCATCGTGCTTGGGCAGCGGGTCCGAGAGTTGGCCCTGCTCCGGGTACTGGGGGCCACGGCCCGCCAGATAGCCCGATCGGTGGTCCTCGAAGCACTGGTGATCGGCGCCGTGGCCGCCGTCGCCGGGCTGGCCGGCGGCTACGCCCTGGCCCTCGGGCTCCGGGAACTGCTCGAATCGTTGGGATCCGCGGCCCTCCCCGGCACTTTGCCTATCCGTCTCCGGACCATCGTCATCGCCACCGCGGTGGGAATCGGAGCCACCGTGCTTTCCTCGCTCGGCCCGGCCCACCGCATACGTTCCATCGCTCCGGTGGCTGCTCTGCGCGACCAGCCAGGCCTCACGCCCGCCAGCCTCACCCGACGGCTCCTCGGTGGCGGAGTCATCGTCCTGGCAGGTGTGGTGATGCTCGCTACCGGGATGTTCGCCGAGCTCGCAACCCGGCCCGGGCTGTTCCTACTGGGCGCCGGGGCTCTGGTCGCCTTCGTCGGGGTTTACCTGCTCAGCCCGGTTGCCGCCCGACCGGTAGCCAACCTGCTTGGTAGGCCCATCCAACGCCTGTTTCGTATCCCAGGACGGCTGGCCAGAGAGAATGCCGGGCGCCGGCCCCGTCGTACCGCGGCCACCGCTGCGGCCCTCACCGTGGGCCTGGCCCTGGTTTGTTTGGCTGCGGTGGTCGGTGACTCGATCAAAACCACCGCTGGCAGAATTTTCGACGACAGCATCTCCAGCGACCTGTTCATCTCCGGCGCTACGTTCGGTCCCGGCGCTGGGTTCTCCGCCGACCTGGTGGCCGACATGGTCACTGTGTCCGAGCAGCGGCCCGACCTGATCGACTCAGCCATCGGCTACCGGTTTGTATTCGACGGAATGACCGTCGACGGATCCACCAAGGAGGTGCTCAGCACCGACCTGTCCCTTCTCGCCGACCACATGGATCTCGACCTAGTTGACGGCGACGTAGCCGGTCCAGCTGCCCCCGGGACTTACGGGACAATCCTCATCCACGTCGACCCGGCGACAGACCGGGCCCTAGCTATCGGCGACCCGGTCACCGTGGTGTTTGGCGCCAACCGGAAGACCACGCTGACCACCGCGGCGATCTTCCGCGACGCCTCGCTGCTGGGTAACTGGGTGGTCGACGACGCCACCTTCGACTACTACATGCCCCAGGCTCAACCCGCCTTCGCCAGCGTCGTTTACTCCGCCGATGCCGACCCGGAGATAGCCCGGGCCGCCATCGAGGCCCTCACCGACGAGTACCCACAGCTCACGGTGGAGGATCAGCGGGAATACCGCAAATCCATGGAAGCACAACTCGATCAGGTGCTGGCCATCATCACCGTGTTCCTCGGCCTGTCACTGCTCATCGCAGTGCTAGGCATCACCAACACCCTGGCCCTATCGGTCTACGAGCAAACCCGAGAGTTGGGCCTCCTACGGGCAGTAGGCATGACCCGACGGCAGATGCGGCGCATGGTCAGATGGGAAGCCGTGATTATCGCCCTCTTCGGCGGCTTGCTGGGGGTGGCCATCGGCGTCCTGTTCGGCTTCGCCGCGGTTTCCGCCATCCCAGGAATCGACATGGAACTCTCAATACCCGTGCGCTCCCTGGTCGTGTACCTGCTGGTGTCGGGCGTGTTCGGGGTCCTGGCCGCCATCCTGCCTGCCTACCGGGCGTCACGCCTCAACATTCTCGAAGCCATTTACCACCAATAGGGCCCACCGGACCGTGGTCTCAGGGGTTGAGCAGGTCGGGAAGCGGCTCGGCGTGGACGACCGCCACCCTTTTGGTAGCCCGGGTAAGGGCCACGTAGAGGGCCCGCACCCCCTGGTCCTGTTCACGAATGATCCGAGCCGGCTCAACAACCACCGCGGCGTCCACTTCCAAGCCCTTGACCAACCCGACTGGGACCACCGCTACCTGCTCATCGAGACCCCGACGGGTTGGGCGCCCGAAGACGATGCCCGCCGCCTCGAGCACCGCCTCCACTTCGACGACCTGCGAACCGGCGACGATCACCGCCAGATTCCCGGCGCCGACCACCCGTAGCTCTTCAGCCACGACCTCAGGCAAGCAGTCGAGGGCCACCCCGACGGGCACGAACCGGGGCGGGTCGCCGGTGAAACGCACCGAGTTGGGTGGGGACAGGTCGGGCGCCGCCTCGGTAAGGACCCGGGCCGCCACGTCCATGATGGGCGCCGGGATCCGGTAGCCGATGGTCAACTCAGCCCGTCGGACCGGCTGGCGGTCCGGCAGGTGGTCCAGGATGCTGTACCAGGTGTCATGGGCCCAGGCACCGGTGGCCTGGGCGATGTCCCCGACCACGGTCATCGAACCGTTCAACGACCGCCGCTCCAGCATTCGCAGGTCCATCGGTGACAGGTCTTGAATCTCGTCGACCACGACGTGGCCGAAGGTGCGTACCACGTCGACCTGTCGGCGCCCCGGCCGGGAACCCAGAACCGCCCGGGCCTCGTCGAGCAGAGGTCCGTCCGACGCCGACCACGACACGTTCTCGGAAACCGCGGCTCGCGGCCGGTGAAGCGATTCCACCTCGTCGTCGGTGAGGTTCGGATCAGCGGCCCTGATAAGCGCCCGGGACCCGAACAGGTCGTTGAGCAGTTGCGCTGGGGATAGCACGGGCCACATCCACTCCAGGGCCTCTCGGACAGCCAAATTCCCTCGCAAACGGTCGCGCACCGTGCCAGCGTCCGGGTCCTCGTGGATACTCGAGGCCAGCGCAGCGTAAAACTCGGCTTCGACGAACCGGCGCGCCGCGTTGTGGGTGCGGAACCGACGCCGGGCTTCGGCCACAATCCGAGCCGTCTCTTCGACGCTCACCGTCAGCCACTTGACCCCGTAGCCAATCCTCAGAGCGATCCGCAGGGGACGCTGCCGGGTCCGCACCGCCCGTGCCACGAAGTGGACCATCCGAAGATCACCCTTCAGTCGGGCGACCGGTTCGGCGTCTCGAGTATCCAGGACCCGCAACCCTCCGACAAGGTCTCCCAAGGTGGCCATCTCCACACCGGCCTCCCCCAGTGACGGAAGGACCTGCTCGATGTAGGCGAGGAACAGGCGGTTGGGGCCCACCACAAGCACCCCCTGCCCCTCTAGAGGGAACCGGTGGGTGTAGAGCAGGTAAGCGGCCCGGTGCAGAGCCACCACCGTCTTGCCGGTACCCGGCCCTCCCGACACTAGGAGCACCCCGGGTAGAGGGGCCCGGATGATCTTGTCCTGTTCGGCCTGGATGGTGGCAACGATGTCTTGGAGTCGTCCGGTCCGGGCCGTCTCCAGGGCGGCGATTAGCGCACCCTCACCGTGCAGTCCCTGACCGGCCTCCTCGCGAAATCGGTCGATGTCTCCGAACAACTCATCCTCGAGACCGAGCAGGGTCCGACCACGGCTCACGAAGTGCCGGCGTCGTTGCAGGCCCATCGGGTCGGATCCAGTGGCCCGATAGAACGACTCGGCCACCGGGGCCCGCCAGTCAACGACCACCGGATCCTGCTTGCTGTCCCACACACCAACCCGGCCGATGTAGTAACGGCCGCTACCCGCGTCAGGCTCCTGGTCGATCCGGCCGAACACGAGCGCGGCATCACCCATATCCAACTGGCCCAGTCGGGCGGCCACCGTTTCCCAGATGGCATCCCGTTCGAACCGGGCCTGATTGGTGCCGCCCGAGCCGACCTCAACCATTGAGGTCAGGGCGAGCGCCCGGTCCCGCGCCCCGGTGAGATGCTCATAGGCGTGGTCGACGTAGGCCTGTTCGGTCTCTAACTCGGTCGGGATGGAAACACCCCCCGAACGTCCTCGGGACATGGCCGTCACGGCCGATCAGGGCCCGTAACCCGAATTCGACCGAACAACGAGTCTACCGGTGGGAAGAAGTCCACCGGAAACCCCGCGGCAGTCGCCCCACTGTCCATGCGCGACCATGGGGCGATGGTCGCCGTGGGAGTGGTGCTGAGTGCCGGCGGGCACCACGGGGCAGCCCATCACGCCGGGGTGGTCGCCGCCCTGGCTGCCTCCACCGGATGGGATCCCCGAAGCGCCGACGTGGTGGTCGGCACCTCGGCAGGAGCAGTCATGGCCGTGTGCCTGAGAGCCGGGCTCTCGGCCGCCGATCTGGCCGGCCACTATCTGGGTGTTCCGCTCAGCCCTGAGGGTCGGACCATCTCGGCCCGGGTGACCACCCGACTCCACGTCACCGATCCGAATCTCCGTCCACCAAGCCGTCGACCGGCCAACCCAATGCTGGTGGCCCGGGAACTGTTCATCGGCGGACGTCCCCGACCAATGGTGGCCCTCACCGGCCTCCTCCCCGAAGGGGAGGTCGACGGCTCGTCTCTCGCCGAGCGAGCCGAACAACTCCATCCCGGCCCGTGGCCGACCGAAGCCACCTGGCTGTGTGCCGTGGACCTGGGCAATGGCCGACGGACGGTATTTGGACGTGACGACGTGGAAACCACCGTCGGACCAGCGGTACAGGCCTCCTCCGCCGTACCCGGCTACTTCGCCCCAGTGGAGATCGGCGGCCGCCGCTACGTCGACGGCGGTGTCCACTCCTCCACCAACGCCGACCTACTGGCCCCCCTCCACCTCGATCTGGTGGTTGTGTCATCGTCAAAGACCACGTCGCCGACGGTGGACGGCCCCAGCGATGGGTCGCTGGCCCGGGCCTGGCACAGCCGCACCCTGCGGCGGGAGGTAGAACTGATCACCGCCCGGGGCACCACGGTCCTGGTCCTGCAACCCACGACAACCGATCTGGCCACCCGAGGGTCGTCTGACATGGACGACGCGACCACCCTCCAGGCATGCGCCAACGGACGAGACTCGGCGCTGGCCCGCCTGGCTCATCCGGATGCCATAGCGGCCCGTCGACTCCTCGAGAAAGCAACCCCCCCGGCCTGACCGGGCCGGGCGAAAGCCGGCGGAATGGTCTGACAGACTCCTCGGTAGCATCGCCGAGATGTCGTCTGACCCCAACCGTCTGACCCCGGATCACACCGATTCGACGTTCCTGGCCGCCTGCCGGGGTGAGCCCCACCATCACACTCCGGTGTGGTTCATGCGCCAGGCGGGACGGTCACTCCCCGAGTACCGCGCGGTACGGGGCACCGGGTCAATCCTGGATGCTGTGGCCGATCCGGACCGGGCGGCCACCATCACCCTTCAGCCGGTGCATCGCTACGGGGTCGACGCGGCGATCCTGTTCTCGGACATCATGGTCCCGGTCCAGGCCTTGGGCTTCGGGGTCGACATCCGCCAAGGAGTGGGTCCGGTAGTCGACCGCCCGTTCGAGTCCGCCGCCGACCTGGAGAGACTTCGACCCTTCGAACCGGAGGTGGACGCCCCGTATGTGGCCGAGACAGTTCGCCAGGTGGTCGCCGCTTCCCCGGTGCCGGTTATCGGCTTCGCCGGCGCCCCGTTCACAGTGGCCTCGTACCTGGTGGAGGGGATGCCGTCACGGGCCCTGGAACGCACACGAGCCTTCATGAACGGGGACCCGGCCCTCTTCGATGCCCTGTTGGACCGACTGGCCGATGTTGCCATCGCCTCCCTGCGGTCCCAGATAGAGGCGGGAGCCTCGGCAGTGCAGTTGTTCGACACCTGGGCTGGGGCGCTCGACCCGCAGGCCTACCGGCAAGTGGTACTCCCCCACAGCCGGCGGATCCTGGCCGCGCTTGCCGAACTCGGTGTACCCCGCATCCACTTCGGCGCCGACACCGGGCCCATCCTCCACCTGATGGCTGCCGCGGGACCCGAGGTGGTCGGTGTGGACTGGCGGACCCCCCTCGACGAGGCTCGCCGCCTGCTCGGCCCCGATGCCGTCCTGCAGGGCAACCTCGACCCGGCAATCTGCCTCGAGGCCCCGGAGGTAGTCGACGCCGCGGTGGCCGACGTACTAGCTCGCAACGGTGACCACCTGGGGCACGTGTTCAACCTCGGTCACGGGGTCCTCCCTAACACCGACCCCGGGGTCCTGGCCCACATCGTGGAGTTGGTACAGGCCCATCGACCTTCTCGGGACGGCACGCCATGAGCCGACGGGTGGTGGTAGTCGGCGCCGGGATCACCGGCCTGGCCGCCGCCCATCGAATCGCCGTCGACCACCCCGCGACTCAGTTGGTCGTCTTAGAGGCCGCGACGAGGGCCGGGGGCCGGCTGGTGACCAGTCCCATAGTTGGGCTGCCGGTCGACGAGGGAGCCGACTCCTTCCTGGTAAGGGTGCCGTGGGCGACCGACCTGTTCGCCGAGGCAGGGCTGGGCGGGGAACTGGTCGCCCCCCGGGCCCGGACGGCCTCTGTGTGGCTTGACGGTGCCCTCCGGCCGTTGCCCTCCCCCAACGTGCTGGGCGTGCCCCTCGATCCGAGCACCGTGGCTGACGGAGTACTCGACCCCTCCGACCTGGAGCGGTTGGCCGGCGACGGCCGGGCCGATGGCGGACTGCCCGCCGGCGCCGGAGCCGACCGCGACCTCAGCGTTGGCCAGGTGGTCCGGACCTGCGTGGGAGATGCGGTGTTCGAGCGCCTTGTTGACCCACTGCTCGGCGGAGTCAACGCCGGTCGGGCCGACGATCTGAGCTGCACCGTCATGGCCCCCCAGCTGCTTGAGGGGGCCCGCCACCCCGATGGCCTGCTGGCTTCTCTCCGGGAGGCCCAGCAGCGGACCAACCCAGCCGCCCCGGTGTTCAACACTCACCCGGCGGGCATGGGCCATCTAGCCAACAGGTTGTCCGAACGCCTTGGAAGCGCGCTGCGACTCGGATGCCCGGTACGGTCCCTGACCGCCGATGGCCCGCGTTGGGTGGTGCACTCCGACGCCGGTGACGAGACGGCCGATGCGGTCGTTTTGGCTGTCCCGGCCGCGGCAGCGGCCAGCCTGCTCTCCGGACTCTGTCCGACGGTCGCCGATACCCTGGCTGGGATCGAGCACGCCTCGGTGTCGATAGCCACCTTCGCCTACCGGCGGTCCGATGCACCGGTGTCCGGGGACCAGAGCGGGTTCCTGGTGCCCCGCAGCGCCGGGATGATGATGACCGCCTGTTCGTATTCAGGCAGTAAGTGGGCGCATCTTGACGACGGCCGGCACAGTGTGCTGCGGGTCTCGGCGGGACGGATCGACGACCGGCGACCTGATGGGCTCGACGACGACGCCCTAGTGGCCGCCCTGGCCGCCGATCTGGCAATCACGGTCGGCGTTGAGGCCCCGCCGGTGGCAGTACGGGTAGGCCGCTGGCCTGACGCGCTAGCCCAGTTCCGACCCGGGCACCGGGCCAGGATGGCCGAAGCGGCGAAACAACTCGACGACGAGGTACCGGGCGTTGTGGTGGCCGGAGCCCACCATCGGGGAGTTGGTGTGCCGGCCTGCGTGGGATCCGGAACCGAAGCGGTGGCCGCGTTGGCCGGCCACCTGAGGTGAGGGTGACCGGCCAACGTCTCGCCTCACGGTTCCTGGGCCCGGTGGCCGCCGGGCTGCTTGTCGCCGCATCGGTGCCCCCGTGGGGGCTGTGGCCGGCGGCCTTCGCCGGGGTGGCCGTTCTCGATTCTTCGCTGGCCGGGCGGTCGGCCCGGTCCCGACTCGGTAGAGGGATTCTGGCCGGAGCAGCCTGGGCCCTGCCATCCACCTTCTGGATGGTTGACCTGACCCCACCCGGATGGGTGGTCGCCGCCCTCCTCCACGCCGGCTTCGTCGGCCTGGCCGCCGTGGCGGTGCCGCCCCTCCGGGGCCGACGCCCTGCTCTGGTCGGGGCCCTGACCCTCGCCGAGTTCGCCCGATGGAGCGTGCCGTTCGGTGGTGTCCCCCTGGCCACCATCCCCATCGGCCAGGCCGCCGGACCGCTAGCCCCCGTGGTCCGGGTGGCCGGCCCACTACTGCTTGTGGTGCTGGTGGCCGCGACGGGATGCGCGCTCAGCGCCCTGGCCGACGCCCCCCGGGCTCCGGGTCGGTTCGGCCGGTCGGTGGCCGGCGCAGGTGGGGTGGTGGCCGTCGCCCTGCTGTTGGCCACCCTCGCCCCCACGGGGAAGACGGTGGGCACCATCGAGGCGGCCGTCGTTCAGGGCGGAGGCCCGCAACGGACACGGGCCACCCCCACCGGGGCGGTCATCGTGTTCGCTAACCAAGTAGCGGCCACAGACCTGGTGACCGGCCCGGTTGATCTGGTGGTCTGGCCCGAGAACGTCGTCAACCCGGACCCGGACCTCCCGGACGCGAAACGCCGCCCTAACCGTCTCTACGCTGACGAGGCCCGGCCGGTGCTCGAGGACCTGGCCGGCTCCCTGGACGCGGTGCTAATCGCCGGGTGGTTTCACCGGGACCCCACCAACCAGGGGGTCAACCTCAACTACGTGGAAGCCATCGAGGCCGACGGGCGTGTTGCCGACCGGTTCGACAAGGTCCGTACCGTGCCATTCGGCGAGTTCGTGCCCCTTCGGGGCTTGGTGGAACGCTTTGCCGCTGACAGCCTCCCGCGACGTGAGGTGCGCCCCGGAGACGGTCCGGCGGTACTCGACACGTCACTGGGTCGACTAGGTGTGGCCATCTCCTGGGAGGTGTTCTTCACCGAACGCACCCGGGAAGCGGCCCTGCACGACGCCCTGGTGCTGTTGAACCCGACCAACGGGGCCAGCTACTGGCTGACCCAGATCCAGACCCAGCAGGTGGCGTCCAGCCGGCTGCGAGCGCTAGAGACCGGCCGGTGGCTGCTCCAAGCCGCACCTACCGGGTTCAGCGCCATCATCGACCCCGAGGGAAAGGTCCTGGACCGGACCGGAGTGGGAGAACAGGCGGTCCGCCAGGCGACCGTCGAGCTGCGGAACGGACAAACCTGGGCGACCAGGGTCGGTCCGTGGCCGATGCTGGCCGCCGCGTTGGTCCTTATGGTCTGGGGCAGGTGGCCGGCCCGCCGCCGGGAGAACTGACTAAGCCCGGTGGAGCCCCTCAGACCTCCACCATCAGGGTGGCCGGACCGTCGTTGACCAACTCGACCGCCATGTACTCCCCGAACCGTCCTGTGGCCACAGACAGCCCGGTAGCACTCAGCCCCTCAGCCACCCGATCGAGCAGTGGCTTAGCCTGCTCCGGCGGCGCGGCGGCGTTCCAAGTGGGCCGTCGGCCCTTAGCCGTGTCGCCGTAGAGGGTGAACTGGCTGACTAGGAGCACCTCACCGCCCACCTCGACTACCGAGCGGTTCATCACCCCTGCATCGTCGTCCAGGATCCGTAGACCGGCCAGTTTGGCGGCCAGCCGGTCGGCCTCCGCATCGCCATCGTCGTGGGTGACCCCCACAAACACGCACAGGCCGGCCCCGATAGCTCCCACGACTTCGCCGTCGACCCGGACTTCGGCCCGCTCCACCCGCTGCACGAGACCCCGCATCTCGCCGACGGTACCGGGTTACCCGGGAGTAATCGGGGCCCCAGGAGGCCAGACTGGTCGAATGCCCAGCCCGGAAACAGCTCCGGCCGACGGCGACTCACCCCTGCGGATCGCCTACCTCTCCTACCGAGGTAAGCCGCACTGCGGCGGCCAGGGTGTCTACACCCGCCACCTGACCAAAGCCCTGAGCGACCTAGGCCACTCGGTGGAGGTGTTTTCTGGCCAGCCCTACCCGGTCCTCGATGAACGGGTGCCCCTGATGGCCCTCCCCAGCCTGGACCTCTACAACGACCACTATCCGATGCGCAAGGCTCGGATCTGGGAGTTGAAAACCCGCTGGGATCTCGTTGAGGTGGCCGCGTTCAACACCGGCACTTTCCCCGAACCGCTGGCCTTCAGCCTCCGGGCCTGGGACCACCTCCGCCACCGGCGTGACGACTTCGACCTGATCCACGACAATCAGTGCCTGGGCTGGGGACTGGTACTGCTTCAGCAGCGGGTCGGTTTCCCGGTGCTCTCCACGATTCACCACCCGATCACCGTGGACCGGCGCCTGGAGATCGCCCACGCCCGCACCCTGTGGGAGTCGTTCTCCATGCGGCGCTGGTACGCCTTCACCAAGATGCAGAGCCGGGTGGCCCGCCGGATGAACCACATCATGACCGTCTCTGAGTCGTCCAAGGTCGACATAGCCGCCGACCACAAGGTCGACCCGGAGCACATCCACGTGGTGCCGGTGGGCGTCGACCCGGAGATGTTCCGCCCCGTCCCCGGGGTAAGGCGGGTCCCGGGTCGGATCGTGACCACAGCGAGCGCCGATGTGGCCATGAAGGGCCTTAAGTACCTGCTGGAGGCGGTGGCCAAACTAAGAACCGAACGGAATGTAGAACTGGTCATCATCGGCCGGCCGGCTGAGGGCGGCGCCTCGGCCGACCTGTTCGCCGAACTGGGCCTGACCGACTGTGTGAGTTGGGTCCATGGAGTGTCCGACGAGCGGATCGTGGAGCTCTATAGCGAAGCCGAGGTGGCCGTGGTGCCCTCCCTCTACGAAGGCTTCTCCCTGCCAGCCATCGAGGCCATGTCGTGCGGGGTGCCCCTGGTGACCACCACCGGTGGGGCCCTACCCGAGGTGGCCGGTTCGCACGGTGAGACCTGCTTCCAGGTCTCCCCGGGCGACGGCGAGGCCCTGGCCGCCATGCTGGGTACCGTCCTTGACCAGCCCGATGTCCGCGACCGGGTGGGGGCCAACGGCCGTCAACGGGTCATCGATCAGTGGAGCTGGCACCACACGGCGGAGCGGACAGTTGACCAGTACCGGGCCCTACTCGACAGACAGACCCCTCGAACCGGGTCGTGCTGACCGCCGACTACGACCGGCTGGGACTGCGCTCCGGTGACCTGGTGCTGGATCTGGGCTGCGGGTTCGGCCGCCACGCTTACGAGGCGCTCCGCCGGGGTGCCTCGGTGGTGGCCTGCGACCTGGGTGTCGATGAGCTCCGCCAGGTGCGGGCCATCGCCGGGGTGATGCACGACGCCGGCCATGTCGGGCCCACCGAGGTCGGCGTGGGGACAGTGGTGCTCGAGACGGCCAACGGGGATGCCCGGCGGCTTCCGTTCGCCGATGGCGCCTTCGACCGGGTCATCGCCTCCGAGGTCATGGAACACATCGACGACGACGACACGGCAATGGCCGAACTCACCCGGGTGCTACGACCCGGCGGCACCATCGCGGTGACTGTTCCTTCGCTCTTCCCGGAGAAGGTTTGCTGGTCCCTTTCAGAGGACTACCACGCCCCAAAAGCCGCCGGGGGTCATGTGCGCATCTACCGCCGACAGCAGATCGTCGCCATGCTCCGAGCCGCCGGGATGGTGCCCACAGGACACCACCGGGTCCACGCCCTGCACAGCCCTTACTGGTGGTTGCGATGCCTGGTCGGCCCCAACCAGCCGATCGCCGACAGCCGACTGGTCACCCTCTACCACCGCCTGCTGTCATGGGACATCGAGAAGGCCCCGCGGCTAACCCGCTGGACCGAACGGGCACTCAACCCCGTGCTGGGCAAGAGCCTGGTCGTCTACGCCACCAAACCCATCGAGGAGTCCGCTCGTGCCGCTGCCTGACGTCCCCGGCATCACCACGGCCCACCAATTACGGGACAGCGCGGCGTCCATCGCCGAGTGGCAGTTACCCGACGGGATGATCCCCTGGTTCCCGGGGGGGCATGCCGACCCGTGGAACCACGTCGAGGCGGCAATGGCCTTGGCGGTAACCGGCCACCTCGACGAGGCTGAGGCCGCCTACCAGTGGCTGCTCGCCACACAGCTGCCCACCGGGGCGTGGCACCACTACTACCTAGGCAACAAGGTTGAGGATCCCAAGTTCGACGCCAACGTGGTGGCCTATGCGGCCACCGGGGTGTGGCACCACTGGCTGATGACCCATGACCGGGGATTCACGGAGGCCATGTGGCCGGTCGTCGAATCGGCCATCGACTTCGTGTTGGACCTGCAGACCCCGCGGGGAGAGATCATCTGGGCCCGCCATCCGGACGGCACCCCTTGGTCCTACGCTCTCCTGACCGGATCATCGAGCATTTGCCACAGCCTGCGGTGCGCCATCGCCCTAGGCGAGGAACTGGGCCATGAGCGGCCCGACTGGGAACTGTCACTAGCCAGCCTGGCCCATGTGGTGCGTACCCAGCCGGCCGGGGCCTTCGCCCCCAAAGACCGCTGGGCCATGGACTGGTACTACCCGGTGCTGGCCGGACTGGTCGTCGGGGACACGGCCCTCCGTCACCTGGCCGACGGTCGAGGGCCCTTCGCCATGGCCGGCCTCGGTGTGCGTTGCGTGAGCGACCGTCCATGGGTCACCACAGCGGAGACCTGCGAGTGCGCGATGGCCTACCTGGCGGCCGGCGACCACGCCTCGGCCGTAGACCTGTACACCTGGGCCCAGGCCATGCGAGTCGACGAGGGCCGCTACCTGACCGGGGTGGTCCACCCGAGCGGGGTGTCGTTCCCCGATAGGGAACAGACCACCTACTCGGCCGCTGCGGTGATTCTGGCCGCCGATGCCCTCTCCGGAGCGAGCCCGGCCGCCGGGTTATTCACCCACCGGACCGGCCTGCCCGAAATCATCGAGACCGGAGCGCCGGTACGGGACCTGGACTGACCGGGAACCGGAGCCGCTCAGAAGCCGGGGCCGGTACGACGCAGGGCTCGCAGCGACCCGACGGCGTCGAGTTCCTCGAAAGCACCCGAGGCCACGGCCCGTTGGTAGATCTCGAACGGCGGCCGTCCCCCGTCGGCCGGGTCGGGGAACACGTCGTGGATAAGGAGGGTGCCACCTTCGGCCAGATGGGGCACCCACCCTTGGTAGTCGGCGTGCGCCGGTTCGACACCGTGGCCACCGTCTATGAACAGCAAGGAAAGCGGAGTGCCCCAGGCCGCGGCCACCGACGGCGAGTCGCCGACAACGGCCACCACGGTGCCGTCCAGACCGGAGTCACGGATGGTGCGCCGGAACTCAGGCAGGGTGTCGATCAGCCCTGACGCCGGGTCCACCAGGTCGGGTTCGTGCCACTCCCAGCCCGGCTGGTTCTCCTCCGAGCCCCGGTGGTGGTCCACGGCGAAGAGCAGCCGGCCCCGCTGGCAGGCTGCGGCCCCTAGATAGACGGTGGACTTCCCGCAGTAGCTGCCCACCTCAAGGAACGGCCCTTCGACTGCCACCGTTGAGGCGTGATTGTGCAGGGCCCGTCCCTCGTCGGGGGGCATAAACCCCCGGATGGCGTCGGCGAAGGCGAACAGCGCCTCCGATCGGTCGTCCACCGCCGCCTCAGCCGGCGGTAGCCGTCAACTCGTCGTCCGACGGCTCGTCGTCGGGACCATTCGCCGCCTCGCCCCAGAGCAGGCGGTCCAGTACCAAGAACCGCACGATCCACAGGGCTCCAAACGCCGAGGCGTTGGCCAACTGCACCGACAGGGTCCCGCCGAAAATCCCGTCCACGACTCCTACGGTGACTGTGGAGAGGGCCAGGCCGGCGAAGGCCAGGATCCAGAACGGGGCGATCTCACCGCCCACCGAGTGGCCTCCCCGGGGCTGTTCCCACACGTAGTGGCGGCTGAGCAGGTAAGCGGGGATGGAACTGACGGCCACAGCTAGAGCGTTGGCGGCCATGCCCGGCCATTCCAGGACGGCGTGGAATACGTAGAGAAGGGTCTGGCCAACCAGGACGTTCACGAACGTGACTCCGATGTACCGGAGCAGCCGCTGGGCATAGTCCTGCCACAGGTGCGCGACAACGGAGCGGAGCCGAGACGACAAGATGCCCAAGGCTAGCGGGGTACCGGACGGGCCTTCCCCCCTCCCGACCTGGACCCTTACTCTCCCAGCAATTCAGCGGCCAGGCGTCGGGCCACTGTTCCCGGGACCCCGTCGGGCAAGGCGGGAAGATCGGCGATCCGGTCCTCGACAGCCTCGGTGAGCAGGTGCTCAAGCCTCGAGCGCACCTCGGCCCGGTGACGGCGCGTCCGGCGCCCCACTAGTCGTCCTTCCGTCACCAGTCGCCCGTGGTGGGCCTGGATAGCCGACCACAGGTCATCGATTCCGGTGCCCTCGGTGGCCGTGGTCAACATGACCGCCGGGCGGTCTACGGCCTGGCCGGTCACCTCGGACAGGTCGAGCATCAACTCGAGGTCCCGCCGGGCCTCGTGGGCTCCGGGCCGATCAGCCTTGTTGACCACGAACAGGTCGGCGACCTCCAGGAGCCCGGCTTTGTTGGCCTGCACGGCGTCGCCCCACCCGGCGGTGACAACTACCACCGCGGTGTCGGCCACTGAGACCACGTCAACCTCCACCTGGCCGACGCCGACGGTCTCCACGAGCACCGGGTCGAAGCCGCAAGCGTCGAGCACCCGCACCATCCCGGGTACGGCCAGAGCCAGGCCACCAGCGTGACCCCGTGTGGCCATAGAGCGGATGAAGGCCCCAGCCGTCGCGGCGGCCTCCATGCGGACCCGATCACCAAGGATTGCCCCGCCGGTAAGCGGTGATGACGGGTCGACGGCCAGTACCGCGGGTCGCCGTCCAGCTTCGGCCAGGCTCGCGGCTAGACCGTCGGTGAGGGTGGACTTCCCCGAGCCGGGAGCGCCGGTGATACCCACCACTTGGGCACCGGCGGCCAGCGGGTGAGTAGCCTCGGCAACCGCGTCGGCTGGCTCTCCCCCCCTTTCGACAAGGGTCAGGAGCCGGGCAACGGCTCTTCGGTCGCCGGAACAAGCTGTGGTGACCAGATCGGCCACCACGGTCTCATCCCCGTCCACGGCTTGCCGCGGCGTCCCGCACACAGGTGGCGACCTCCTCGGCGGAGGCGCCCGGGCCGAGCACCCCAACGACCCCGGCGTCGGCCAAGACGAGGCGGTCGTCATCGGGCACGATGCCGCCGATCACCACCGGTACCTCCAGCCCGGCGTCAGCTAATGCGCCGACGATACGGGGGGCCAGGACGAGGTGACCGGCATTGTGCATCGAGATGCCAACCACGTCGGCGTCCTCCTGTTCGACGGCAGCAACGACGGTGTCGGTGGTCTGGCGCAGACCTAGGTAAACGACCTCCATGCCGGCGTCGCGCAGGATGCGGGCCACCACCTTGAGGCCGCGGTCGTGCCCGTCGAGGCCCAACTTGGCCAGGACGACCCGTAGCGGGGAGCGGTCGGCGGCGCTCACACCACGGGCTCTTCTACATAGGTGCCGAACACTCCTTCGAGGGCGTGGACCACCTCGCCTTCGGTGGCCCGGGCTACCACGGCGTCGATGATGGCCGGCATCAGGTTGACGTCTGGGTCAGATGCATCGGCGACCAGCTGTTCGAGGGCGGTGTCCACTGCCTCGTCGCTGCGGTCCTGCTTCACCTCGGCCAGGCGCTTCAACTGGAGATCCTCGGTGTCCTGGTCGATGCGTAGTAGTCCAGAGCGATGGTCATCGCCGTCGTTGTGGGCGTTCACCCCTACGACAATGCGCTGGCCCCGGTTGACCTGGCGTTCGAACCGGTAAGCGGCATCGGCAATCTCACCGACAAAGAAGCCGTTGTCGATCCCGAGGTACACACCTTCGAGGATGGAGCCGTCGCCTAGATCGTCGAGGTGGGCGAACACCTCTTCGGCCCGGCGTTCCATCTCGTCGGTCATCCACTCCACATAGTCCGAGCCGCCCAGTGGGTCGGCCACGTTCGTCACCCCGGTTTCATGGGCCACGATCTGCTGGGTTCGAAGGGCGATCCGGGCGGCGTCCTCGGTGGGCAGGGCCAGAGCCTCGTCGTGGCTGTCGGTGTGCAGACTCTGGGTCCCGCCGAGCACTCCGGCCAGGGCCTGGAGGGCTACCCGGGCGATGTTGATCTCCGGCTGTTGGGCGGTGAGCGACACCCCGGCGGTCTGGGTGTGGAAGCGGAGCTTCAGGGACCGCTCGTCAAGCGCGCCGTAGCGGTCGCGCATCCAGCGGGCCCAAATGCGTCGGGCGGCTCGGAATTTGCCGACCTCCTCAAAGAAGTCGGAGTGGCTATTGAAGAAGAAAGACAGCCGGGGGGCGAAGGCGTCCACGTCCAGTCCGGCAGCCATCGCGGCTTCTACGTAGGCGAAGCCGTTGGCCAGGGTAAAAGCAAGTTCGTGAGCCGCCGTTGAGCCAGCTTCTCGGATGTGGTAGCCGGAGATCGAGATTGGGTTCCATAGCGGCATTTCGGTGGTGGTGAATCGGACCACGTCGCTGACCAGGCGGACCGACGGTCGGGGCGGGAAGATGTATTCCTTCTGAGCTTGGTACTCCTTCAAGATGTCGTTCTGAAGGGTGCCGGACAGGCGGGCCCGTTCCACGCCGTTCGCTTCGGCAACGGCCACGTACATAGCCAGCAGGATGGGCGCCGGTCCGTTGATGGTCATCGAGGTGGAGACCCGATCGAGGTCGATGCCGGCGAACAGGTCGGCCATGTCGTCGAGCGTGTCTATGGCCACCCCGGCCCGGCCCACCTCACCGATCGACCATTCGTCATCGGAGTCGTTTCCCATAAGGGTGGGCATGTCGAAGGCGGTGGACAGGCCGGTGCCGCCGGCTTGTAACAGTTCCTTGAAGCGGCGGTTGGTGTCCTCGGCGGTGCCGAAGCCGGCGAACATCCGCATGGTCCACAGCCGGTCCCTGTACATCCCGGGGTGGATGCCCCGGGTGTAGGGAAACTCACCGGGGAGGGGGTCACCGCCGTAAACGGCGTTGACCGGGATGCCGGACATGGTGGTGAACTCCCGCCCGTCGGTCATCTCACAGACACTCCCTAACTACTTGGATGTCCAACTATCTGTTGACCTAGTAGCATATCGACCATGCCGCTGACTTTCGACCCGATCGCCGAGGCCCGCCGGAACTGGCGCAGAAACGACTGGGGCGCCGTCGAGGCCATGTCGGCAGCGACATCGATCACCCGCTCCCACCAGATCCTGCTCCGTCGTATCGACGGAACCCTGGAACCGCTCGGACTGAACTTCAGCCGCTTCGAGGCATTGGCCCTGCTGCACTTCAGCAGAGCCGGCTCGCTGCCCCTGGGGAAGATCGGCGACCGTCTGCAAGTCCACCCGACAAGCGTCACTAACACCATCGACCGCTTAGAAGCCGATGGACTGGTGATCCGCCGACCTCACCCCAACGACCGCCGTACCACCCTGGCAGGGTTGACTTCCCTGGGCCGACGGCGGGTACAGGCAGCAGCCCGGGCCCTGGCCGAGGTGGACTTCGGACTTGATGGGATGCCCAGCCGGGACCTGAACAAGGTCGACGAGGCGCTCACGCCGCTCCGACGAAGCGCCGGTGACTTCTAGACCCCGGTGATCAGCCGGCCGTGTTTACCGGATCGGAGATGGCCTCCCAGGCCATCAAGTCATTACTCCACCGGGCGAGGGTCAGCGAGTCACGAGCATCGAACTTGCCCGGACCGAGCGACACGTAGGGCACCCCGGGGATTGAGAATGCGCCTATCGACGCCACTGCAGCCGCGAACGACTCGTTTGTCAGATCGGGTCCTGCTGCGGTGGCCACCGCCTCAAACAGGGCCAGGTATTGGCAGGAATTCGATAGGCCACTCCAGTAGTTGGTTTCGTCGGCGGCCAGTTCATTGTCGGCCTTGACTTCCAGTCCAAGGGCAGCTTCGAACACCTCCAGGCAGTGGGCCATCGAGGGGTCGTCAGCGGACGGAAAGGCTCGGTTGGTGAGAATCGTCCCAGCGTCCTCTATACCTGGCGGTGGGTCATAGTTCCAGCGGCTCTCCGAGTCGCCGTTGTGAATCAATAGGTTGAACTCGTCGCCCAAGCTGAAGATGTATTCCTGGGAATAGACCCCTTCCCCGACCATCCATATGGTCGACACCCCTTCGGTTCGGGCCTTCTCTAGGACTACTTCCAAGAAAGCGATGGTGGCTGTCTCGTCACCGGTGTACTCGTTGGCGGTAACCACCGGGACTGAAACTCCTTCCGCTTCCAGCGCGGCGGCCACCGCCTCCATGATCGGCAATGACTCCACGTTGGCGCCGTAGATCAAGAACACACCTAGGCCGTCGAGCGATCCGGCCTCTCGTAACAGGTTCACGAACGCTTGGCCTCGTCGGGTCAACCCCATGTCGGGGGTGAGCCATGTGGCTCGGACCCGTTCCAACTGCTCTGGGGTGGGTTTGCCCCCCACCAGAATGGTTTCGTAGGTGTCGACGAAGCACTCGTTGACACTTTCTGCGCCCGGGCCGGCGAAGCCGTTAAATACGGCGAAGACCTCTTCGTCTTCGGTCAACTCCACGCAGGCCGCCTCGGCTGTAACGGGACCGACGGGTAGGAACAACCGGTGTACAAGGTCGACTCTTCGGCCAAGGATTCCGCCGCGGCTGTTTAGGTCGGCCACTAGTGCGTCGGCCGAGGACGCAAAGTTGGCGTAGGTGAGACTCAGGCCGAAGTCTCGGTTGAGTCGGTCGAAGTCGATCGAGGTGTACCCGATCTTGATGGCCTCGGCGGTCACCCCTCGGAAGGAGTCGGTGAGCACAATCGGCGCCTCGGTGGTGGTGGTCGGGGCAACCGTGGTCGTCGTCGTGGTAGTCGGGGCAACCGTGGTCGTCGTCGTGGTAGTCGGGGCAACCGTGGTCGTCGTCGTG
>Ga0207962_1000154_pt1 | contig 19800 bp, 18 predicted proteins | sample Knorr_S15_td_AAI_FD_185603 | JGI IMG/M metagenome (GOLD analysis project Ga0207962, IMG submission 185603) | Marine microbial communities from Southern Atlantic Ocean transect - Knorr_S15_td_AAIW_ad_750m_LV_A (SPAdes) (version 2) | ecosystem: Environmental > Aquatic > Marine > Oceanic | place... | reverse complement strand
CCGCCAGCCGTAGAAACCGGCAGGTGAACGGGCAGCCGGTCGGGTGTCCGGAGTAGCGTTCACCGCGGCACGCTACCCAGACAGCCATCGGTGGACGGCGTCCCCCTCAGGTCTGCAGCGTTCCCCCCAGGTCCGCATAGACCTCAGTCGGTGATCCGATTCCGCGCCGGCACTACGATTCGACGCTGGTCGACGAGTGGCCGTGGCCCGTTGGTCCGGTCAGGGGTGCCCATGAGGATTGCGGTGCTGTACGAGCGGAGGGCGGGTGAGCGGCGGGTCGCCGTGACGCCCGAGGCCACCGGGGCGCTGGTTGTCGACGGGCACTCCGTGGTCGTGGAGGCCGGTGCCGGAGCCGCCGCCGGCATGCCCGACGATGCGTATCTGGCGGCTGGTGCCTCCATCGCCTTGGACCCGGCCGCGGCTATCGGCGAGGGTGGTGTGGTGGTGTCGGTCAACGGGCCCACGGACGGCGAGGCGCTCGGCCACCTCGGGGCCGACCACGTTGTCGTCGGGCTGTTCGACCCGGTCTGGCGTCCCGATGTCGCCGTGGAGGTGGCGGCGACGGGAGCGACGATGCTCGCACTCGACCTGGTGCCGCGCAGCACGCGAGCCCAGGCCGTCGACGTGCTGTCGTCGCAGGCGACTGTGGAGGGCTTCCAGTCGGTCCTCCTGGCGGCCAGCCGGCTACCCAAGATGCTGCCCCTTCTCATGACGGCCGCCGGCACGGTCCCGCCAGCCCGGGTTCTGGTGCTGGGTGCCGGCGTGGCGGGACTCCAGGCGATCGCCACCGCCCGACGCCTGGGCGCTGTGGTGGAGGGGTTCGACATCCGGGAGGAGGCCCTGGAACAGATCCGGTCCCTCGGGGCGAAGTCGATAGACCCGCCGCCCGCGCCGGAGGGCGGCGTGCCGGATGCGGTGCTGATCCATGAGGTCCTGACCCCGCACGTGGCCGAGGCCGACGTCGTCATAGCGGCCGCCCAGATCCCCGGCCGCCAGAGCCCGCTGCTGGTCACCGAGTCGATGGTCACCGGGATGCGTCCCGGATCGGTGCTGGTGGACCTGGCCGTCCAACGTGGCGGGAACTGCGAGGTCAGCATCGCTGACGCCGAGGTCGACCATGGTGGAGTCACCGTCCTCGGCCCGACCGACCTCGCCTCCGGGTCGGCGCTGACGGCGTCGAGGATGTTTGCCACGAACGTCACCAACCTCGTGCGGATGCTGGACCGGGACGGCGAGTCCTTCGTCGACCCGGACGATGACGTGCTGGTCGGCATGCTGGTCGCAACCGGCGGCGAGGTCGTGCACCCGGTGGTCCGGTCGGTGCTGGAACAGCGGGCAGATGGTGCCGGAAGCAGTAGGAGCAACAGGGAGGCCGGAGCATGACCCTGCTGATCGCCCTGACGTTGTTCGTGCTGGCCGTGTTCCTCGGCATGGAGCTGATCACCAAGGTCCCTGCGACGCTCCACACACCGTTGATGTCGGGATCCAACGCTGTGTCCGGCATCACCCTCATCGGGGCCATGGTCTCGGCCGGAACCGACCATTCCACGTTGACCACGGTGCTCGGCTTCGTGGCGGTCGTGCTGGCCACGATCAACGTGGTCGGCGGGTTCCTGGTGACCGGCCGGATGCTTGCGATGTTCTCCTCGGGCAGGAGGAAGGGGTCGTGAGCGCCGCCGACGTCACCTCTGTCGCCTACCTGGCCGCTGCGGTCCTGTTCATCCTCGGCCTCAAGGGGCTCGCACGACCGCGGACTGCCCCGCGGGGGAACCTGCTGGGTGCCTCAGGGATGCTGGTCGCCGTACTGGCCACCCTGCTGGACCGGTCGATCGTGGACTTCCGCGTGCTGCTGGCCGGGCTGGTCGTTGGCTCCGCGATCGGTGCCGTCCTGGCCGTCCGGGTGCGGATGACGGGAATGCCGCAGCTGGTCGCCCTGTTCAACGGATTCGGGGGTGGGGCGTCGGTGCTCGTCGCCGGAGCGTCGTTTCTGGAGGTGGTGGACAAGGGCCGGGTCGACGACCAACTGGCGGTCGCCGCCGCGCTGACGGCGCTCATAGGCATCGTGACCCTGACTGGCTCGCTGGTGGCGTTCGCCAAGCTCCAGGAGGTCCTGTCGTTACGCGGCTTCCGGGGACAGGGGGTGCTCCGCGCCCTCCTGGCGGTCGTGGCCGTGGCATCGGCGACGATGGTGGTGGTCAGCCCCGGGGACGTCGGCTGGTTCTGGCTCCTGGTGGGTGCCGGGGCGCTCCTGGGCGTGCTGGGCACGGTGGCCATCGGCGGGGCCGACATGCCGGTCGTGATCGCCCTGCTGAACGCCTTCTCCGGGCTGGCCGCATCCACCGCCGGGTTCGTGCTCGACAACCCCCTGCTCATCATCGCCGGCTCCCTAGTCGGGGCGAGCGGGGTCATCCTCACTCGGATCATGTGCACCTCCATGAACCGGTCGCTGTTCGACGTGGTCTTCGGGTCCATGGCCGCCGGTGGGGTGGTGGCCGACGCCGAGGACGTCTACGGCGACCGGGTCACCTCCACCTCGGCCGAGGAGGTGGCGATGATCCTGGAGGTCGCCGAGCGGGTGGCGATCGTGCCCGGTTACGGCATGGCGGTCGCCCAGGCCCAGCACGCCGTGAGGGACCTGATGCGCACCCTGAACGACGCGGGCACCGAGGTCGTGTTCGGCATCCATCCGGTGGCCGGGCGGATGCCGGGACACATGAACGTCCTGCTTGCCGAGGCCGAGATCGACTACGAGTGCCTGCTCGACATGGACCAGGTCAACCCGACGTTCGCCCAGACCGACGTGACGATCGTGATCGGCGCCAACGACGTGGTGAACCCGTTGGCCCGGACCGATCCCGCCTCCCCGATAGCAGGCATGCCCATCCTGAACGTCGACGAGTCCCGGACGGTCGTGGTCATCAAGCGGTCCCTGGGCACCGGGTTCGCCGGGATACCGAACCCGTTGTTCGCCGCCGACGGCACGTTGATGCTGTTCGGCGACGGCAAGAAGGCGGTGCTGGACGTGGTGGCCGCCCTCCTCAACGCCTGAGCCTCCACGCCGGGGATACTGCCGGTCGGCGACGACGGCTCTGGGAGACTGCGCGCATGCGAACAGGGGTACTCCTGTTGTTTCTCCTCCTGGCGGCCGCCGGGTGCGGAGGAGGGGAGCCGACCAGTGGGCCGGATGGCGAACGTGATCCCGCAACCACCGCTCCCGCGGCCACCTCGACCACGCCCACAAAGCCCGCACGGACGACCGAGTCGCCAGCCCCACCCACCACGACGGCCCCCACGCAGACCACCGTCGTCCAGCAGTCCACGACGACCGTGGTATATGCGTCGTCCACGACGACGGTGGCCCCAGCGCCGTCCACGACCGCCACGCCGACCACCGTCATTTCGCCGTCCACGACTGTCGCTCCGGCCGTGGTCGTCGCCGAGACCGGGCCGCCACCCACCCCGATCGAGCGGGTCGAGGGAGAACCCCTCCGCATCGTGCTGACCGGCGACTCGATCACCGTCCAGGTCGATCCCCACCTCCGGGCCGTCTTCGGCTCGGAGGCCGTGATCAAGCCTCGTCGCCACGGCGGTACTGCACTCTGCGACTGGTTCGCCGCCCGCGACGAGGAACTGGGGATCGAGAACCTCGCCTGGTGGCGTCCGCACGTGATCGTCGTCGACCATGGCGGGAACGCCATGACCCCGTGCATGGCCGACGATGACGGTCGCCCGCTGGAGGGTGAGGCCTACCTTGCGAAGTACTTGGCCGACTCCGATTACCTCGTGGAGGTGGCACGACGTACCGGCACCCGGGTCCTGTTCGTCGACCAACCCGTCGGTCGCGGCGGGAGCCTGTCCAGGACCCTCAATATCTTCCCGTCCATGCCCGAACGCCATCCGGGCGGAATGGTCCGGTACGTGTCCACCTGGCCGGCCCTGTCCCCGGAGGGCAACTTCGTGCAGTCGGCACGGTGCGCCGATGAGGAACCGGGCTGCGTTGGAGGCTGGGGTGAACTCCGATCGCCTCCACCCTACGGTCACCTGGAGGACCTCGGGGCATGGCGGTATGCGCAGGTGATCGCGGGGGCGTTCGTCGAGGCGGGGTGGATTACAGCCGACGCTGTCGGCCCGGGTGCGCCGGACCTGCCGCTTCCGGTGGGCTTCCCGCGCATCTGCCAGCCGTGGAACGGCGTCCAGAACCGCCCGGACCTCACCGAACTGGAGCGGATCGCCCTCCACGACCTCTGGTGGACCGGGATCTGGTCGCTCGGGCTGGTCTGGGACACCTCCGACGACCAGCCCCATGCGGGCCTGGCCACAGAGCTCCGCTCACCGGATGGCGGCGAACGGTTCGACGAGGCGCTGGATCGTCGGCAGGCACTGCTCGAGCTGAATCCCGGACTGGTCACGCTGGCCGAGGTCCGGTACCGCGATGCCCTGTATGTCGACGACCCGGAGGGCCGACCGTGGTGGGACCGGGGGTACTACCCGGCGGACTCACCGTTCTGGCTGCGAGACGCCGACGGCAACCCGGTTCCCGGATGGGGTGAGGATGCGGATGGCGACGGTCGCATCGAGGCCGACGAGATCCTCGGCTCGCTCACCGACTTCGGTAATCCGGACCTCATCGAGCTGGTAGCCCGGAAGGTCCACGCCCTGGAGCATTCGGGGGTGGTCGACGGGGTCTTCCTCGACTGGTGGAACGAGGACCACCAGACGTCGGCCTCGTTCCTCGACTGGTCGGCCTTCCATATGTCTGCCGAAGAGGAGGTCCAGGGGCGGCTCGCCATCCTGCGCCGCATCCGGGAACTGGTGGGCGACGACTTCCTGATCCTCGTGAACACGAACGACCGGACGGCGCCCCGATCGGCCCCGTACGTGAACGGCACGTTCATGGAGGTCTGGAAGCCCGACTGGTCGACGGGCTACACGGTCGACCGCCTCCTGACCGTGGAGGACACCCTCTCGTGGGCATCAGGGGAACTCCTGGAGCCCCGGATCAACTGCCTGGAGGGCTGGCGGGTGGTCGACGACTACGGCAACGAGGCCGCTCAGGTCGACGAGAGGAACTCGGAGGAGAACCGGCGCTGGATGCGCCTGTTCACCACCCTGGCCCTTACCCACTCCGACGGCTCCGTGGTGTTCGGCGACGACAACGCCGAGCCGACCCGGGACCACCACCACAACTGGTACGACTTCTGGGACGCCGACCTGGGCCAACCGGTTGGGGTGAAGCGGACGATCCACGGCGGGGTCGAGGGGCTCTTCATACGGAGGTTCACCAACGGTTTCGCCGTCTACAACCGGTCCGGAGCCGAACAGGAGGTCCGCCTCCCGGGCAGTTACGTCGCCGTCTCCACCGGCCAGGTGGGCGAGGTACACACCGTCGGCGACATGGACGGCGAGATCCTGCTGGGCTGACTCAACCTGCCCAGTCAGGGGAGCGCTTCTCCAGGAAGGCCTGCATGCCCTCCCGGGCCTCGTCGCTCCGGAACAGATCTGCCGACAGCTGCGCGGTCCAGGCGAACGCCTCGTCGACCGGCATGCCGGGTACCCGGACGAGGAGTTGCTTGGTGGCCGCCAGTGCCTCCGGGCCTCCGGCCAGTAGGTCGGCCACGAATCCGTCGACCGCGGCATCCAGGCCGTCGGCCGGTACGGCCCGATTGACGAGCCCCAGGCGGGCTGCGTCGGCACCGGTCATGCGGTTGCCCAGCAGCATCGCCTCGGCGGCGTCGCTGGGCCGCATCCTGGGAAGGCACAGCACCGAGATCATCGCCGGGGCCACCCCGCGCCGTACCTCGGTGAAGCCGAACCTTGCGTCTTCCACGGCCACCGAGAGGTCCATGGCGGCGGCCAGCCCCATGCCGCCGGCAACGCAGTGTCCGGCTATCCGTCCCACGTAGACCTTCGGAGACCGGCGGAACCGGCTGAAAAGGTCGGCTGCGTCGACCTTCACCGTCGGCTTGTCTCCCGAGGACCGCTCGGACAGGTCGGCTCCTGCACAGAACACGCGGCCGCTGTTCGTGAATACCACGACCCGGACTGCCGGGTCGGCGTCTGCTGCGTCCAGGGCGGTGACCAGCTCGCCCACCAACGCCGAGCTGAGGGCGTTGCGGTTGTCCTCGTCGACCATGGTCACGGTCAGGACGCTGCCGTCCAGGTCGGTCTCCACGAGTGCCATCAGAAGCTCCCCGGTTCGGGTCCGTCGGTGGGTGGGCCGGCGAAGGCCTGGGCCCGGACCAGCCAGTCGCGTGCCAGATCGCCGGTAACGTCGAGATCGGTGTCGTCCACGTGGCGACGCTGGGTCACCACCAGGCAAAAGTCCTCTGCTGGACCCCGGACGGAGTCGTCGGCATCGCCCGGACCCCATGTCCACACCCCTCCCGAGGGTGCCTCCAGGGCGACGTCCACCTCGTCGACAGGTGCCTCCATCTTCCGGTTGTGGTAGGACCACGGACGGGTGATCACGCCCAGCTGGGCGATGTGGCGTAGGCGGTCGGTCGCCGGTCGGCCACCGCCGACGGCGTCCACGATGTCCTGCCCGTGGGCCCAGGCCTCCATGAGGCGGGCGGTCAGGAAGGACCTGGCTCCCATTGACGGCCCGTACCAGGCCACCCGGTCGTCGTCTGCCAGGTTGGCGGCTGCCTCGGCCAGACGGGCGCGACCCGCACGCCAGGCATCCAGCAGCCCCGCCGGTCCGAGGGCCAGATAGTCACCCAGGGTCAGGTCGTCCACGGCCCCGTCGCCGCTCCGGGCGACGGCCATGAGGCCCTCTATCGAGGCGCTGAAGGCATCCGGATCGGTGATGGCGGTGGCGGCCGCCTCGTCGAAGTACGTCAGGTGGGCGACCTGGTCGGCCACCGTCCACCGTGGGCTGGGCGTAGCCGCCGTCCAACCGGCCCCGTCAAGGACGGACACGACGTCGTCGAGTGCCTGCTGCTCGGCTACCAGGTCGGCGGCCACGTCCTGGACGTGCATCGGTTCTCCGTTCAGGGCGGTCAGGCGCCCGTCGTCAGGCCGCGCAGGATGACGTCGACCATGGAGTCGGCGGCCTCCTTCGGGGTCGAGTCGATCGTCTCGAGGTTCTCGGGCAGGGCGAACATGGCGCCGAGGCCGGCCACGACCCGGGCGACCGCAGCGGTGTCGGTCGGGGCGATGTCGCCACGTTCGACCGCCAGGTCCAGGAGCGTCCTCGTGATCGCCACCAGGTAGTCGGAGTGGGCGGTGGCCAGCCTGTGGGTGGCCGGCGTCGCCGCCTGGTCCCTTGCGAAGGCCGACGTGGTGGCTGCCACCGCCAGATTTGCGGCCATCAGGTAGGAACGGATCACGGCCAGCGGGTCCAGGTCTGGCTGGATGGCCGAGATGGCGCGTCGGCCGATGCGCCGGAGGTTCCGGTCTATGACCGTGAGCACCAGCTCGTCACGACTGGGGGCCAGGTCGTAGAGGGTGCGCAGCGAGCAGCCGACACTCGCCGCGATGTCGGCCATCGTGAGGTCGGCGAAGCCGTCGTCGAACAGGGTGCCCAGCTGGTCCAGGACCTCGCGCTGTCGTCCGGTCAGCCGGGCCTCCCGGTCGCGGTCCAGGACGGGCCGTGGGGCGGGCACCGCCCGGAGTCGGCGACCCAGCTCGGTGGATTCCAGGGTCGCCGCCTCGGCGCTCACGAGCCCTCCACCGGTGCCCCGTCCTCCAGCAGCGACTCAGGCACGTCGACGACCCGGGCCCTGAGCCATTCACCAAGGCTCTTGGCCTGGCCGTCCTGCCGGGTGGACGCTGCCACGCCCTCGCCCAGGAGGCCCCGGAGCATGAAGTTCAGCGACCGGATGGCTGGCAGGCGGTGCCGTTCGATCACGAGGGCGGCGGCTTCCGGCAGGAGCTCCCGGAGGCGGTCGGTGGTCAGGTGGTCGTCCAGCCACGCCCAGGCCGCATCACTGCGGACGAACACCCCGAGGTTGGCGTCCCCGCCCTTGTCGCCTGAACGGGTTCCGGCGATCCGGCCCAGCGGGACGGCGACCGTCGGTCCAGCGGGTACCGGGGTGCTCGGTCGGGCCGTGGGGGTGACCTCGACGGCGGATTCGGGGGCCACGGACTCCACGATGGTCCGGTCGCCGCCCAGGACTACCACGTGTTGGGGAACCAGGTCGGCGGGAACCAGGCCTGCCCTGTGCACGCCGAACGGACGGGCGCTGCCGCTGCTCTTCACGGCGAAGAACCCGGGGATGCTGGAGAGCGCCAACTCGGTCATGGCGTTGAAGATGCCCCGTCCGACCTTGCGTTCGTCCCGGTCCTTGACGGTCAGGCACCACTGGGCCACCGCCTCCTCGTTGGACGCCGGGTCCGCCTTGTCGGTGCGCACCACCCGGGACTCGACGGCGTCGAAGTCCCCGGGGTCGTTGGGACAGGCGGTCCAGAAGGCCTCCTCGACGAGGGCCGCCTTGGCTTCGACGTCCAGGCCGGTGAGGGCCAGCGAAAGGTCCGAGCGGTAGCCGCCCAGCTCGTTCATGGAGACCTTCAGCGTCGACGGTGGAGGTTCTCCCTTCGTTGCGTGTATGCGGACCCGGTCGGGTGCCGCCTGGTCGAGCTGGATGGTGTCGAAGCGGGCGGTCACGTCGGGGCCTAGGTAGGCCGGCGAGCCGATCTCGTAGAGCAGCTGGGATGTGACGGTCCCGACGGACACCTCGCCTCCGGTTCCGTCGTGCTTGCCGATCACCGACGAGCCGTCGGCGGCGATCTCAGCCCACGGGAAGCCGGGCCGGGCCAGGCCGGACACCTCGGTGAAGAACGAGTAGTTGCCACCGGTGGCCTGGGTTCCGCATTCGATGACGTGGCCTGCGACGACGGCGCCTGCCAGGGCGTCCCAGTGGTCGCGGGCCCAGCCGTGGTGCCATGCCGCCGGTCCGCAGACCACGGCGGCATCGGTGGTGCGGCCGGTGACCACGATGTCGGCGCCCCGGTGGAGGGCGTCGACGATGCCCCAGCAGCCGAGGTAGGCGTTGGCACTCACGAAGCGGCCCGGATCTGCCAGCGGCTCACCGGTGGTCATGTCGGGCAGGTCCACGCCGGCGGCCAGCAGCTCGTCCAGCCGGGGGAGCAGGTCGTCGCCGTTGACGTAGGCGATGGTCGGCGACAGGCCGAGCGTGGCGGCAACCTCGGCGACGGCCTCGGCACAGTGGTCGGGGTCCAGGCCGCCGGCGTTCGAGACGACCCTGATGCCCCGGTCCAGGCACGTGCCCATGACGTGGTCCATCTGGGTGACGAAGGTCCGGGCGTAGCCGCCACCCGGTCGCTTGGCCTGGGTGCGGGCCAGTATCAGCATCGTCAGCTCGGCCAGCCAGTCGCCGGTCAGAACGTCGATCGGGCCGCCGTCGACCATCTCCCGGGCAGCCGACAGGCGGTCGCCGTAGAAGCCCGAGCAGTTGGCGACGCGGATCGGATCCGCCACGTCAGGCGCTCCCGTCGTCGGTCGGGTTGATGACCAGCAGTACGGAACCGTTGTCGACCTGGTCGCCGGTCGCCACCCGGACCTCGGTCACCGTGCCGTCGAACGGCGCCGTCATGTGGTGTTCCATCTTCATGGCCTCCAGGAGCAGCATGGTCTGCCCTTTGGTGACCGTGTCGCCCACGGCGGCACGGATCTCCAACACCCTGCCCGGCATGGGTGCTACCAGTCCACCGCTGGGTGCTTCGGAACCGGGCACCGAGAACCGGGGAACGACCCGGAACGTGGTGGTCGTGCCGCCGCCGGTGAGGTGGAGGTGTTCGCCGGACGGACCGGCGGCGAGCGTGATCCGGACCGTACGGCGGATGCCGTCGACCTCGACGTCCAGGTCGTCGGGCGACCACCTGTGGACGATGGCGACCTGGCCGCCCTCGACTGCGAACGATCCGTCCCGTCGGCGGCGGTAGCCGATGTCGTGCTCGACGTCATCGACGGCCAGGGCGACATGCTGGGCCGGCATCCGGGCGTTTCGCCAACCGCTGGGGACCCGGTCCAGGACACGGGCCGAGGCACGGTTGTCACCCTGGAGCCACATGGCGGCGGCGATCGCCAGCTGCTGGGTGGTGGCCGCGGCCACGGTGCTTTCCATGGCTGGAGCGTTGCGCTCGATGAAGTCGGTGGTGGTGTCACCGGCCAGGAACGCCTCGTGTCGCAGCGTGGCCACGAGGAAGTCCCGGTTCGTGGTCACGCCGCCCAGGTGCATCCGCTCCAGGGCCAGGGCGAGACGGCCCGCCGCCTCCGAGCGCGTCGGGCCGTGTGCCACCACCTTGGCCAGCATGGGGTCGAAGTCGACGCCCACATGGCTGCCCTCCTCGACGCCTGTATCCCACCTGACCGACGGTTCGTCGGCCGGCTGCCAGGCGACCAGCGTGCCGGTCGCCGGAAGGAACCCCGCCGACGGATCCTCGGCGTAGAGGCGGGCCTCGACGGCGTGGCCGCTGAAGCCGATGTCGTCCTGTCCGTAACCCAGCGGTTCGCCGGCAGCCACGCGCAGCTGTTCGCGCACCAGGTCGATTCCGGTCACCTCCTCGGTGACCGGGTGCTCGACCTGGAGTCGGGTGTTGACCTCCAGGAAGAAGAACTCGCCGGTGGCGTCATCCACCAGGAACTCGACCGTGCCGGCCGACCGGTAGCCGATTCCCCGAGCCAGCTGCAGGGCCGATTCACCCATGGCGTCCCGGCGTGCCGGGTTGAGGACGGCGGCCGGCGACTCCTCGATGATCTTCTGGTGACGACGCTGGATCGAGCACTCCCGCTCGCCGAGGTGGACCAGCGCGCCGTGGGCGTCACCCAGGATCTGGATCTCGATGTGTCGTGACCGGGCCACGTAGCGTTCGAGGAACACCCGGTCGTCGCCGAAGGAACTGGTGGCCTCCCGCTGGGCGGTGGCCACCGCCTCGGCTAGGTCCTCGGGGCGTTCCACCAGGTGCATGCCCTTGCCGCCACCACCTGCCGCCGCCTTGACGAGGATCGGATAGCCGACCTCGTCGTCGGCCGTCGGGTCGTCCGAGGAGGGAAGGGTGGGCACCCCGGCTGCCACGGCGGCCTCCTTGGCGGCCAGCTTGTCGCCCATCGACGAGATGACGTCGGGCGTCGGGCCCACCCAGACGAGGCCGGCGGCCTCCACCGCGGCGGCGAAGCCGGCGTTCTCTGCCAGGAACCCGTAGCCGGGATGGATGGCGTCGACGCCGGTGGCCAGCGCGGCGGTGATGATCGCCTCGCCGTCCAGGTAGCCGTCGGCCAGGCGGACGGCCTCGTCGGCATCGGCGACGAACGGAGCGTCGGCGTCGGCGTCCACGAATACGGCGACGCACCGCATGCCCATGGAGTGCGCCGTGCGGAAGACCCGGCGGGCGATCTCCCCGCGGTTGGCGACCAGGATCGAACGTAGGGAGGTAGGGGTGCTCACAGCCGGAACACCCCGTACTTCTGTGCACCCTCGATAGGCGCTGTCCTCACCACGGAGAGGCACAGGCCCAGGACGGTCCGGGTGTCCCGGGGGTCGATGATGCCGTCATCGCTGACGGTGCCGGTGGCCTCCAGGGCTAGAGACCCCTTCTCCTGGGCGGCCTCGACCTGGCGGACGATCTCGGCGTCCTCCTCCTCGTCGAACTCGAGGCCCTTCCGGGCGGCCCGGCCCCGTCGCACGATGGACATCACGCCAGCGATCTGCTTTGGACCCATGACGGCGATCTTGGCCATCGGCCACAGGAAGGTGAACCGGTTCTCGTATGCCCGACCCGACATGGCGTAGGTGCCGGCTCCGTACGAGGAGCCGATGATGACCGTCAGGTGGGGGACGGTGGAGTTGGTCAGGGCGTTGATCATCTGGGAGCCCTTCTTGATGATCCCGGCCTCCTCGAACTCCCTGCCGACGATGAACCCGGTGATGTTCTGGAAGAAGACCATCGGTGTGTCCTGGCGGTTGCAGAGCTGGATGAAGTGGGCGGCCTTCTCGGCGGCCTCCGGGTAGATCACGCCGTTGTTGCCGAGGATCCCGATCGGGTAGCCGTGGAGGGTGGCGAAGCCGCAGATCATGGTCGGCCCGTAGCGGGGCTTGAACTCCTCGAAGCGTGAGCCGTCGACCACCCGGCCGATGATCTCCTTCACGTCGACCGGCTGCTTGAGGTCCCTGCTGACCAGGCCCATGAGGCCCTCGGGATCGTGCAGCGGCTCGTCGGCCACGTAGGACGGCACGGGACCGGCCTTGTGCCAGTTGAGGTGAGAGACCACCTCGCGGCACATGCGCAGGGCGTCCATCTCGTCCTCGGCCAGGTAGTCGGCCAGCCCCGACTTGTCGGCGTGGAGTTCGCCGCCGCCGAGGGACTCGTCGTCGGAGTCCTCGCCGGTGGCCATCTTCACCAGCGGCGGTCCGGCCAGGAACACCTTGGACTGCTCCTTGATGAAGATGTTGTAGTCGGACATCCCCGGTTGGTAGGCGCCGCCGGCCGTCGACGATCCGAAGACCACGCAGACGGTGGGGATGCCCAGCTTGGAGAGCTCGATCATCTCGTAGAAGAAGCGGCCGGTCTCGGCGAAGTGGTCGGTCCGGGCACGGCGCCGGGTGCCCGAGTCGCCACCGCCGGTCTGGACCCGGAGGTCGGCGCCGGCCGACTCCACGAAACTCACGTAGGGCATCCGGTTGTGGCGGGCGATCTCAAGGGCCCGCATCCACTTCTTGGACATGTAGGGGGTCATGGCGCCGCCCAGCACCGTGGGGTCGTTCCCGACGACCACGCACTCCACGCCGGCGATCACGCCGATGCCGACCACGAAGCCGCCACCGACCGCGTACGAGGAGTCGTACCCGGCCAGGGGGGTGACCTCCAGGAACGGGCTGTCGGGATCCAGCACGTGGCCGATGCGTTCCCGGATCGGCATCTTGTGGCGGGATCGCATGCGGTCCATGGCCTCGGGACCGCCGCCGGCCTCAGCCTCGTCCAACAGTTCGTCGATGACCGCCAGGTGCTCTTCCATGTCGGCGCGGTTCCTGGCGAATGCCTCGGTTCCGGTGTCGAGGTGGGACGGCAGGGGAGGGGCGAGGAGCTGCTGGAGCATGGGCCACACCCTAGGTAAGTAAGAAAAAAGATGCAAGATTACCGTCAGAGTTACCAAGGCGCCGATGTGGGAGACTCCGTCCATGGACATGGGACCGATCCTCGACGCCGGAGCGGTGGCGGCCCTGTCGGCCGACAGTGGTCATCCGGTCCTCTGTGACGTCAGGTGGTACCTGGACGGCCGGTCAGGGCGGGAGGCCTACGAGGCCGTCCACCTGCCCGCCGCGGTGTTCGTGGACCTCGACGAGCACCTGACGGCCGAACCCGGCCCGGAGGTGGGTCGCCACCCGCTTCCCACCGCCGAGGCGTTCGCCGGGTCGATGGGGGAGCTCGGCATCGGCCCGGACGACACGGTCGTCGCCTACGACGACGCCGGCGGCATGTGCGCTGGTCGCCTCGTGTGGATGCTGCGGGTGCTGGGCCAGCCGGCCGCTCTCCTGGACGGCGGGATCGCCGGCTGGGACGGGCCCCTGGAGACCCGGTCGTCGGTGCGGCCACCGGTCGAAGTTCCGGTCCGCCCCTGGCCGGACCGGGCGTTCACCGACATCGACGAGGTCGCCGCCGGATCGGTCGGCAGGGTGCTCCTGGACGCCCGGGCACCGGAGCGTTACCGGGGCGAGGTCGAACTCGTCGACCCCCGGGGCGGACACGTGCCCGGTGCCGTCAGCGCCCCGTTCGCCGCAAACCTGGTCGACGGGCGGTTCCGGCCACCGGGCGAGCTCGTCGACCGCTACCGGGCGTTCGGGGTGGAAGACGCGGCTGACGTCGTCGCCTACTGCGGGTCCGGGGTGAGCGCCTGCCATGACCTCTTGGCCATGGAGCACGCGGGCCTGGGCCGCGGCCGCCTGTACGTGGGGTCGTGGTCGCAGTGGAGTGCATCAGACCACCCGATCGTCACCGGTGGCGAGGCCGGCTGAACGGGGCCGTCAGTCGGCCGTCTCCTACACTGCGCGACCGTGGCCGACCACCAATGGGGATTCCGGACCCGGGCGCTCCACGCCGGCGGGCAACCCGATCCGACTACCGGTGCTCGGGCGGTGCCCATCTACCAGTCGACCAGCTTCGTGTTCGACGGCGTGGCCGACGCCGCAGACCTGTTCGCCCTCCAGAAGTACGGCACCATCTACACCCGCATCTCGAACCCGACGACGGCGGCGTTTGAGGAACGCATGGCCAGCCTGGAGGGCGGCATCGGTGCCGTGGCGACCGCCTCGGGCCAGGCCGCCGAGTTCCTGACCGCCCTGGCGCTGGCCGAGCAGGGCACCAACCTCGTGGCCTCGTCGGCGCTCTACGGCGGAACCCACACCATGTTCGAGACCACGCTGGGCCGTCTCGGCATCGAAGCCCGCTTCGTCGACGGCGACGACCCGGATGCCTTCGCCGCATCGATCGACGGCGACACCCGCTTCCTGTACACCGAGATAATCGGCAACCCGTCGGGAGCGGTCGCCGACCTGACGGCCCTGGCCGACGTGGCCCACGCCCACGGCCTCCCGCTCGTGGTGGACTCCACCTTCGCCACGCCGTACCTGTGCCGACCGCTTGAGCACGGTGCCGACATCGTCGTCCACTCGGCTACCAAGTTCATCGGCGGCCACGGCACGTCCATCGGCGGCGTCGTCGTGGAGTCGGGCCGATTCGACTGGGGCAGCGGCCGCTTCCCGCAGATGACCGAACCGAACGCCGGCTACAACGGCCTGCGGTTCTGGGAGAACTTCGGGGAGCTGGCCTTCTGCACCAAGCTGCGGGCCGAACAACTCCGCGACGTCGGTGCCTCGTTGTCGCCGTTCAACGCCTTCCTGCTGCTCCAGGGCTTGGAGACCCTGCCCCAACGCATGGAGGAACACGTGGCGAACGCCCGAGCCGTCGCCGAGTTCCTGGACGGCCACGCGGCCGTCGGCTGGGTGGCGTACGCCGGCCTGGACTCCTCGCCTTACCGGGCGCTGGCCGAGCGCTACCTCCCGAAGGGCCCCGGGGCCGTGTTCACCTTCGGCGTGGACGGCGGCCGCGAGGCCGGAGCGGCGTTCATCGAGCGACTCCAGATGGTCAGCCACCTGGCCAACGTCGGTGATGCCCGCACGCTGGTAATCCACCCGGCATCCACCACGCACCAGCAACTATCGGCCGAGGCGATGGCCGCCGGTGGGGTGAGCCCCGACATGGTGAGGCTCTCGATCGGGCTAGAGGACCTCGACGACATCCTCTGGGATCTGGACCAGGCCCTGACCGGATGCGACCTGTGAGCTACGGGCATCCGCCGGTCGATGGCTGGACCGAACCGTCGTCGAACGAACGTCGACGGCTGCTGGCCGGAATGCGCACGGTCGCCATGGTCGGCGTCTCGGCCAACCCGGCGCGGCCCTCGAACTTCGTCGCCACATACCTGCTGGGCACCGACTACGACGTGTTCTTCGTGAACCCGATGGCAGACGAGATCCTGGGGCGACCGTGCGTGCCTACCCTGGCCGACCTGCCGGTGGTCCCCGACTGCGTGGACGTGTTCCGGAAGTTGGACGACGTCCCGACGGTCGCCGACGAGGCGGTGGCTGTGGGGGCGAGGGTGCTCTGGACCCAGTTCGGACTGTGGAGTCCGGAGGCCGCCCGCACCGTGCTGGACGCCGGAATGGATCTGGTCATGGACCGGTGCCTGAAGGTCGAGCACGCACGCTTCCACGGTGGCCTGCACCTGGCCGGCTTCGACACAGGCGTCATCGACTCCCGCCGCGGCTGACCGGACAGCAGCCGGGCTCCGGGCCCGGGTCTCGGGTCAGCGGGGCTCGCAGACGACCAGCGGGATGTCCCTGTCGGTCCTCGCCTGGTAGTTGGCGTAGTCGGGCCAGGCGGCCACTGCGGCCGGCCAGCGTTCGGCCTTCTCCTCGGGTGAGGCGGTCCGGGCCACCAGGTGGTGCACCTCGGACCGGTCCTGGATGGTCACGTCCGGGTTCGCCTGCAGGTTGAGGTACCAGACGGGGTTCAGCGGAGCGCCGCCCATGGAGGCCACGACGAGGTAGCCCCGGCCGTCATGCACCCGGATCAGCGGCGTTCGCCGCAGGCTGCCGGACTTCCGACCGGTGGTCGTGAGGATGATGCACTGGGCGCCGTTGAACTCGAAGCCGTCGACCCCGTCAGTGGCCAGGTAGCGCTGGACGTGGTCGGCGACGGGTTCCCAGGGGCTCGGCTCGTATACGGCGGCGGTCATGGTCCGACCCTATTTGCTCTCCCAGGATCGGGACGATTCCAGCCCCCGCACCAGGTCCAGCGCCCGGCCCAGGGTGTCCAGTCGTTCGTCGAGGGTCTCGCCGGCCGGGTAGAGGCGAACCTGGGTGATCCCCGTGTCCTCCCACACCCTTAGGCGGTCGGCGACCTGCGACTCGGTACCGAGCAGCGTGGTGGCCATGACCATGGAGTCGGGGATTACGGACGCGGCAGCGTCGCGCCGCCCGGCCAGCCAGAGAGCCTGCGACTCGGCTGCCACGTCGGCGAAGCCCTGACGGGCGTAGGCCGCGTTATAGAAGTTGGTCCGTGCCGATCCCATGCCTCCGAGGCTGAACGCAAGGCCGGCCTTGCGGCGTTGGAGCATTTCGTGCAACTCGGCCTCGTCACGGGCGAAGGCGACCTCGGCACCCTGGCAGAGGTCCAGGTCGGCCAGCGTGCGACCCGACCTGGCGGCACCTTCGGCCAGGGCGTCCATCGAGGATTGTGCACCCTCGGGGACGAAGCTGGTTCCCAGCCACCCGTCGGCCACCTCGCCGGTCAGGGCGAGCATGCGTGGCGACAACGATGCGATGTAGATGGCCAGCGGCTCGTCGCCGGGTCGCAAGGAGAGTCGCAGTGCCCGGCCCTCACCGCCGGGCAGCGGTAGGCGGATCTGGTCGCCGTCTAGGGCCAGCCGTTCGCCGGCCTCAGCCAGGCGAACAACCTCGATGGTCTCCCGCATTCGGGTGAGCGGTCGGGCGAACGGCACCCCGTGGAGGCCCTCCATGACCTGTGGCCCCGAGGCGCCCAGGCCCAGTGAGAACCGACCGTCTGTGATGCGCTGCAGGGTGAGGGCGGTCATTGCCGTGTTGGCCGCCGACCGGGCACCCACCTGGAAGACGCCCGATCCGAAGGTCATGTGCTCCGTGTGCTGCGATAGGGCGGCGATGGGCGTGGCGGCATCTCCTCCCCAGGCCTCGGCAACCCAGCAGTGGTCGACGCCGAGGTTCTCGGCTCCGGTCACGTACGCGACCAGGTCGGACCACCCGCCTCCCTCGGCCGCCAGTTGGATCGCGGTGCGCATGTTGGCGAGTATTCCCGAAGGGTGGGCTACGGAACCAATACGGCGTGTAGCCGAGGTGCGCTACGGGACGAGGACAGCGTGCACCGGCGGGGGCTCGGAACCCTCGCCGGCCATGACCGCCAGCAGGTCGGCGGCATCGGCGAGTGGGGCCACCGTCCGGCTCACCGACCGGAACGGGTACCGGTCGCCGGCCACCAGGTCGAGGGCCTTCTTGTAGGCGGGGGCGTCCACGCCCAGCGCCCCGATGAGCGTCAGTTCCTTGAAGACCACCGCATCAGGTGCGAAGCCGGGGGTCTCGACGCTGTTGCGGGTTCCGGCCAGCACGATCCTGCCCCCGGTGGCGGCCAGCGACACCGCCTGGCCAAGGGCGGCAGGGGCGTTTGCGGTCACGTCCACCACCACGTCGGCCCGACGCCCGCCGGTGGCCTCCCGCAGTAGGGCCACAGGGTCGGCATCGGCTACGTCGACGGTGAGGTCCACCCCGAACATGGCGGCCGCCTCCAGGCGGGGGTGGTCACGGTCGCCCAGGCCGGTCATCATCACGAACTCCGCCCCCGCCTCGCGTGCCGCCGCAGCGGCGGCTAGCCCGCGTATTCCTGGTCCCAGCACGGCCACAATGTCGCCTGGTCCTGTGGCCGGCAGCTCCGCACCCCAGCGGATGCCGGCACCAACCGGGTTGAACAGGGTGGCGTCCACGGCTTCGACTCCGTCCGGCACGGGAACCAGCATCGAGTCGATGTCCAGCCAGTGGTGGTCGGCCCACCCGCCGGAGAGGGCCGGCTGGACGTCCATCGGGGATAGGCCGTAGGCGGTGCGGAGCCCGTTCGCCCCACATCGCCGGTAGTTGCCGGCCAGGCACGGGCTGCAGCGGCGACAGGACCTGAAGCACTCCACGGCCACGCGGTCGCCGACCGCCGCGCCCCACGCATCGGCGGCAACGTCGCCGACCTCCACGAGAACCCCCACGGTCTCGTGGCCGGGGACCATCGGCGTGCGCATCGGAAGGTGGCCGGTGAACATCTCGTGGTCGGTCCCACACAACCCACATGCCTCTACGCGCAACAGGGCGGCGCCGGCAGCGGGGTCGGGAACCTCGAGCCGGCGTAACTCCAGGGAGCGAGGACCGGTGAGCACGAGCGCCCTTGCCGTGTCCGGCCGTCCGGTCATGTCCGCTCCACCACGAATGCGTAGCGTACGCAGCGACCGGACCCCGGGGGAGAGGACCGACCATGGGCGAGCGCCCTCAGCACGCCACCGGTGACCGGATTCCGCTGCTGGACATCGACGAAGCCCGTCGTCGGGCTGCCCAGGCCGGCATACCGGGGTACATGGCCGAGCTGAGCGTCTTCCGGACCCTGCTCCACAACCCCGGCGTGGCCGCAGCGATCAACGGCATGCTCCACCAGCTGCTGTGGAGGGGCACGCTCGACACCCGACTCCGCGAACTGCTGATCATGCGGATCGGCTGGTCGACCGGAGCGGTCTACGAGTGGACGCAGCACTGGGCGGTGGCCCTGGCCGCCGGTGTCGGCGCGGACGACCTGCTGGCCGTGCGGGACTGGTCCACCTACGAGGGCTTCGGGGCGGTCGAGCGTGCCGTGCTGGCGGCAACGGACGAGTCGCTGGCCGACGGTCGGATCTCGGACCGGACCTGGGCGGCCTGCGCCGAACACCTGGACGAGGCGACCCTGGTGGAGCTGGTGGCCGCAATAGGCAACTGGACCCTGTTCGCCCGCCTCCTCCCCAGCCTGGAGGTTCCCCTGGAGGACGGCGTCGAACCCTGGCCGCCCGACGGCCGCACCCCCGACGATCCCGTGGAGGAACCCCGATGACCGCCCCCGACCTGGAGATCCGCAACCCGAAGTTCATCGACCACCTCCTCGGTCACCGGTCCGACTCCGGCATCGACGGCTTCCTTGGCACCCGGGTGGTGGAGATGGAGGCCGGCCGCCTCGTCGTGGAGTTCGACGTCGGCGACGAGCACCTCACGTTCATCGGCAACATGCACGGTGGCTGCCTGGCCGCCCTGTGCGACCACTGCCTGGGCGTGGTGCTCTATCCGGTGATGCCCCCCGGTTCCTGGGCGGCGACCACCGAGTTCAAGGTCAACTACCTGCGCCCCGTCAGCGGAGGAACCTGCCGGGCCACGGCGGTCATCGAGTCCATGACGAAGAGGTCGGCGGTGGTGACCATCCGGGTGGAGAACGAAGGCCGCCTGGCGGCCATCGCCCAGGGAACCTGCACCGTGAAGCTGGCCGAGGAGAAGGTCGGCTGACCAGTGTTCCGACGCAGGTCAGCCCGCCGGACCGCTCAATGGGCCCGTCGCCGTCGCCGCTACCATTGGCTCCGCTTCCGCCCCGGTGGGAGCTATGCACCGGTGCCCGAGCGGACCAAGGGAACGGCCTGCAAAGCCGTAAAGCCGCGGGTTCAAATCCCGCCCGGTGCTCGACGAATCGGGCGACCCGCAA